>Ga0206797_1045_pt1 | contig 29322 bp, 28 predicted proteins | sample Alteio_BWOrgCont_69_FD_152894 | JGI IMG/M metagenome (GOLD analysis project Ga0206797, IMG submission 152894) | Enriched cells from forest soil in Barre Woods Harvard Forest LTER site, Petersham, Massachusetts, United States -... | ecosystem: Environmental > Terrestrial > Soil > Temperate forest >...
ATTTTAAACATGCGTTTGCGTAATTTGCGCAAACTTGAAGAAATGGAAATCCGCACCGAAGACAAGGCATTAAAAGAGGAACAGGCTGTTTTATTGGATTTATTATCATCTGATAAAAAACGCTGGGCCGCGATTGCCGATCAAATCAAGGCGATGCAAAAACATTTTGGGCCGGATACCGCGCTGGGCCGCCGCCGCACTGAAATCACCGCTGCACCCGCGGAAATAAACCTTGAAGACGCTATTCCGGTGGAACGCGAAGCCATCACAGTGGTTTGCTCCGACAAGGGTTGGGTGCGCGCCTTCCGTGGCCATGACGTTGCGCCCGACAGCATTAAGTATAAAGAAGGCGACCGTGAAAAAATTATTTTCAATGCCTGGTCGAGCGATAAAATTTTGGTCTTCGCCACCAGCGGAAAGTTTTACGCGATTGGTGCGGATGCGCTGCCCTCCGCGCGCGGGAATGGCGAAGCGCTGAAACTTCTTGTCGATATCGGTGCAGGGCATGATGTCGCGGCGATCTTTGCGCACGACCCAACCGGAAAATTACTGGTCGCGTCAGACAGTGGCCATGGATTTATCGTCGCACAAACAGAAATCCTCGCGCAAACCAAATCGGGCAAACAAGTCTTGAACCCGCCCAGCGGGGCTGAGGCAAAAATCTGTACATCGCCGTGCTCTGCAGCAATCATAAGTTGTTGATTTTCCCAATGGAACAACTGCCTGAAATGACGCGCGGCAAGGGCGTGCAACTCATTAAAACCAAAGACGGTGTTGTGGGTGCACGTGCATTCCATCTGAAAGATGGCCTGAGTTACGAAACAGGCAACAAAATCAAAACCTTATCCGCCGCAGAGCTCAAAGATTTCATCGGCGAACGCGCCCAGGCAGGCCGCATGGTACCCAAGGGTTTCAGAATTTAAAATCTGGCAAACTTCAAATTGGCTTTTCTTTGCATTGCGGACAAATGGAATCATGTTACCCTAGCGTTTATAGGGGGATTATTTCATGACAATAAATAGGCGTTTTGTATGTTTTTCTGTTTGTACAACGGCACTGCTGACTACCGTCGGGTGTGGGAGCGGCAACAGCATCAGAAAAAGTTTTACAAACGCCGTGAAATCATCTGTTGATATTGGCAATAAAGCCATTACCGCCATCAAAAAAACCGATATTGATCCAATTCTGGCTGAATCCCCTATTGGCTCCATACAAGATCAAAAAAAATTCAGATGCTTTACTTTTCAACATAATGGCGAAAAATGTTACGATATTCGCTTTACACCTGGCTGGCTGGCAAAACAGAAATTTCCTGCATCTAGCATTCTGGAGCCCTGGGTAATTGGAAATGGCTACAACCCTGATGGGACGACCATACCATTATCTCAGCCAACATTGAAGATAAAATCTGTAGCAAGCATTGAAACAACAACTAAAAAACCAATAGAACTAAACGGATATTTTTCATTTGTTTTTGATGGGACAGATTTTCATGCACAAGTCAGCGAAACACGGATACGGTCACAATTTCCTGGCCTCCGGGGAGAGAGCACTATAATGCTGATTCAAACACAGGCTGTTCCTATGCCTTCAACAAAACAGAATCCTGCACCTACGTCACGATTTTCAACTTCCCAGATTCAGTATCAATTTTAACCCTGGTGCCATCCGTGATTTCCCCCGCCAGAATTTTCTGTGCCAATGGGTTTTGCAATTCACGTTGAATGACGCGTTTGAGTGGCCGCGCACCATAGGTCGGGTCATAGCCCGCATCACCCAGCCAATTTTTGGCGGCAGGCGTAAGATCCAGCGTAATTTTTCGGTCTTCCAATAATTTTGCCAGGCGTGCCAATTGAATCTCCACAATCTGCCCCATGTCCGCGCGCGTCAAACGGCGGAACAGCAAAATTTCATCCAAGCGGTTTAAAAATTCTGGGCGGAACGCGGCGCGCACGGCCGCCATCACTTTTTCCTTTGCGTCTGCGCTGATTTCATCGGTGCCGCTGTCGCTACGGCGATACAGGCTTTCATCCGCTAGATATTCCGAACCCAAATTGCTTGTTAAAATAATCATCGTATTTTTGAAATCCACCGTGCGGCCTTGTCCGTCCGTCAAACGCCCGTCATCCAAAACTTGTAGCAACACATTGAACACATCCGGATGTGCCTTTTCGACTTCATCAAATAAAATCACCTGATACGGACGGCGGCGCACGGCCTCAGTGAGCGTCCCGCCTTCATCATACCCAACATATCCCGGCGGCGCGCCGATAAGACGCGCGACCGAATGTTTTTCCATATATTCGGACATATCCATGCGGATCATCGCGGTATCGTCATCAAACAAAAACGCCGCAAGTGCTTTGGTGAGTTCGGTCTTGCCGACGCCGGTTGGACCAAGAAAAAGAAATGAACCAATCGGTCGGTTGGGATCCTGCAGTCCTGCACGTGCGCGGCGGACGGCGCTCGAAATCGCCGTAATGGCCTCATGCTGGCCGACCACCCGGGCCGCCAGCGCATCTTCCATTCGCAATAATTTTTCACGTTCGCCCTGTAGCATTTTATCCACCGGCACGCCCGTCCAGCGGCTGACGACCGCGGCAATATCACTCTCCCGCACTTCTTCATTTAAGGTGCGGTCTTTGTTATGCGCTTCGGCTTCTCGTAATTGTTTTTCCAATTGTGGAATAACGCCGTATGCCAATTCACCCGCGCGCGTGAAATTCCCGCCGCGTTGAACTTGTTCAAGCTCCGTGCGCGCGGCCTCCAATTGTTCTTTCAATTTTTGTGCCGCGTTCAATTGATCTTTTTCCGCCTGCCACGCACTCGTCAATTTCGCGCTTTCATCTTCCAATTCACCCAGTTCACCCGCCAACCGTTCCAACCGTACCGCGCTGGCCGTGTCGGTTTCTTTTTTCAGCGCTTCGCGTTCAATCTTAAGTTGGATGATACGGCGGTCCAGTTCATCAATTTCTTCAGGTTTGGAATCCACTTCCATGCGCAGGCGCGATGCCGCTTCATCAACCAAATCAATCGCTTTATCTGGTAAAAACCGGTCGGTGATATAACGGTTGGACAACGTTGCCGCCGCGACAATCGCGCCGTCTGTAATGCGTACGCCGTGGTGGACTTCGTATTTTTCCTTCAATCCGCGCAGAATGGAAATGGTGTCTCCCACCGTCGGTTCATCCACAAAAACCGGCTGAAACCGCCGCGCCAATGCCGCGTCCTTTTCAATATATTTGTGGTATTCATCGAGTGTCGTCGCGCCGACGCAGCGCAATTCACCGCGTGCCAACATGGGTTTGAGCATATTGGATGCGTCCATCGCGCCGTCCGCCTTGCCCGCGCCGACCAGCGTGTGCAGTTCATCAATGAATAAAACAACTTCACCCGCTGCGTTTTTGATTTCTTCTAAAACAGCCTTTAGGCGTTCTTCAAACTCGCCGCGATATTTTGCGCCCGCGATGAGCGCGCCTAAATCGAGCGACAACAACCGTTTATTTTTCAAACTTTCCGGCACATCGCCCGAAATAATGCGCTGCGCCAGACCTTCGACAATTGCGGTTTTTCCCACGCCCGGTTCGCCAATCAGCACAGGATTGTTTTTCGTGCGCCGCGCGAGCACCTGAATTGTCCGGCGAATTTCCTCATCACGCCCGATGACAGGGTCGAGTTTGCCTTCGAACGCTGCCGCCGTCAGATCTCGTGCGTATTTTTTCAGCGCGTCATACTGCTGTTCAGCGTTCACGCTGTCGGCTTTGCGGCCTTTGCGTGCAGCCTGAATGGCTTTGTTTAATTTTTGCGGCGTAATGGCGGAAAGGCGCATGACCTCAGGCCAGTCGTCCTCCGTCGTCATCGCAAAGGCGAGCAAGAGGTGATCGAGCGTCACAAAATTATCGTGATTTTTATCGGCCAGTTGTTCCGCCGCATCGAATATCCGGCCTGTTTCCGGCGCCAGCCGCAACTGCCCTGCGCCGCTGCCCTCCACTGCAGGTATTTTTTTGAGCGCCTCATCCACCGCACGCATCAGCATCGTGGGGTCACCGCCAGCGTCGCGGATTAAGTTATTCGCCAAACCATCTTCGGCCGCCGACAGCGCCTTTAGCACATGCGCGGGCGACAGCATTTGATGTTTATCACGCATCGCCAGCGTTTGCGCCCCCGCCAGCACGCCGCGCAACGCCTCTGTGTATCGTTCAAAATTCATGGGCTACCTCTTTGATAAATATGGGAGTTTTGGCGGCTCGCCACAAGACCCCATCCACCGCACGAAAGTAAAAAAGCCGTTTTAATTGCTTTCAGCGCCAAAGGCACGGTAATAATAACAAACCCCTTATAGAGACAGAGCATGACCAAGACCAAAGCGTTTTTTCTGACAAGCACGGCCGCCGTAGCTTCGATGTTCCTGGCAAGCTGCGTTAGCCGTGTTACCGAAACAACCAAAGATTACGTTGGCACGCAGACTTATATTGTTTGGAATCAAGGTTCAAACCACGAATTTAGAAGAACCGTTGAATCTATGGCCGATATCGGTATGAAATATATGCGAATTGATTTTTCCTGGCCGGATGTGATCCGCGATGATGCGGTTTTTCCTCGCACGATTGCAGATTATAAAGCCCGACTGAAAATCTTAAAAACCAGCGGTATGCGGGCAATTTTTGTCGCCACCACTACACATGATCAACGCCCCGGAAAACTTGGGTTTCCGGAAACACCCGAAGACCAAAATGCCTATGCAAATTTTATTGTGAATGGCTTATTGGCCTTGGGCGATGATGCGCAGGGCGTGCGCGTTGAAATCGGCAGCGAAGTGAATTTATTGACAAAAGATCCGCAAAAAATTGCGGTCTATGTCCGACTAGTGAATCTCGTAAAGCAAAAAATGCTAGCGGCCGGTTTGAAAAATAAACTCATCGGCCCAGGCGCAACAACCTGGCAGGACGGCAACCCAGACCATATTGACGCCCTGACTTTTATCAATGGCTGTATAGATCAGGACGCACAATTGGACGGCTATACCATTCATCTTTACAACGGCACAGGCCAACCCAAAGATTTGGTTGGTAAATTACAGCAAGTAATTGTGTGGGCCAAAGGACTAAAAAACGCCCCAGAGGTGGATGTGACCGAAACCGGTTATTCCTCCGCGCCGGGTCTGTCTTATGCGGTTAGTAAAGACGGCCAAGCCCAGCGCGATGTGGCTGCGATTAGATTATATCATGCAACGGGCGCAAACATTATTATCGTTTATAGCGCCCGCGATGCCAAAGACTGGTGCATTGATCCCACGACGGGGCAAAATTATGATCGTTGCTCCGATCCAGCGCTGGTTGAACAATATTACGGCCTGACGGATAAAGACCGTCATTTGAAACCCAGCGGTATTGCCGTGCGTGATTTTCTGCACACGCCGTAATCAGCGTGGCGCCAGAATCTCCAGCGCCTCCGTGATATAGGTTTGCAGCTGTTGTGTGCCTGCCCCCATGCGCAACCAGGTTTTTATGGCGATCAACTGTCCGATCAAATAGGCGCTCAAAAATTCCGCGTCATGCTTAATGGTAATATCACCTGCCGCCTGGCCGTGCGCAACGGCCCGCGTGAATTGATCGCGTACATAGCCCATCATACGCTTGGCAGATTTAGCGGCATCGGGCACATCTTGGCCCAATTCGCTCGCAGCGCGGAGCATCAAGCAATTGCCATCTTTGCCGTCTGCGCATTCCGCAATCATCTGCATAAAAAAATCTGTAATCGCCGCCCGTGGGCGTTCCGCCGCACCAACCGCGGCCGCAGTGGGTTTTACATTATTTTCAAAATAGCTTTCCAACGCCGCAGATAGCAGCGCGCTTTTATCGCCGAACGTGTGATACAATGATGCGACCGGCACATCAATTTTATGCGCCACATCGCGCATGCAAGTTTTTTCATAGCCGCGTGCGCCGAACAGACGCACGGCCTTTCCCAGCGCCTCTTCTTTGCAAAAGCTCAGCTTACGGCCCATGATTAAAACCGATCGTTTGCATAATTGTGCCTTTGGTATTGAGGTATTTAGTTCAATGTAAAGAATAAGAACAAATGTTCAAGTATTAATATGAACGTATATTCAGATATATTTATCATTATATATCAATGTGTTAGTGACTTATTAAGGCTAAAAATTCATTCTCGGTTAATATGGCCACGCCCAGCTCAGCCGCTTTTTTCAGTTTGCTACCCGCATCCGCACCTGCCACGATGTAATCCGTTTTCGCGCTCACACTGCTGGCAACCTTCGCACCTGCGCGCTCCGCCCTTGCTTTCGCAGCATCACGTGAAAGTTTTTCAAGGCTTCCGGTGAAAACCACTGTTTTGCCCGATAGGGCGCTGTCAATGGTTTGGATTGACTCCGGCAAGATTTTGATCACGGCAACCAACCGCGCGATGACATTCTGCGTGTGCGGTTCCCGGAAAAACGCAATCAAATCTTCCGCCATACTGGGACCGATACCATCGTGCGATGTCAGTTCTTCCGTTGCATTGTCCGCATTCACCGCGGCGGCCAACGCGTCCCAATTCATATAAGTCCGCGCGAGGAGTTTTGCCGTCGTCTCACCAATCTGTGGAATACCAAGCGCGAAAATAAACCGCGATAAGGGCATTTCACGCGCCCGGTCAATCGCCGCGAATAAATTTGCCGCTGATTTTTCGCCCCAGCCCTCGCGCGTGCACAATGCATCGGCGTGTTGTGCGAGGGCAAAAATATCGGCCGGCGTACGCACCCAGCCAAGCTCAGAGAATTCCGCAAGCGTGCGTTCACCTAAGCCCGCGATATCTGCCGCGCCGCGCGAAACAAAATGCGACAAATGTTCCAACGCCTGTGCCGGGCACGCCAAACCATTGGTACAACGCCGCACCGCTTCACCTTCAGGCCGCACAGCCGCCGCACCGCAGACCGGACAAATATCAGGGAAAATAAATTCTGCACGGCCCGCATGCGCGCCGTCATCCTTAAAACCCATAATCTGCGGGATGACATCGCCCGCGCGCTGCACCCATACCATATCGCCCGCGCGCACGTCTTTGCGACGGATTTCATCTTCATTATGCAGCGTTGCGCGCGCAACCATCACCCCGCCGACGTTGATAGGCGCGAGTTCTGCAACCGGCGTCAGCGCACCTGTGCGACCGACCTGAATGTTAATGGCGTTGAGGCACGTTAACGCCTGCTCAGACGGAAATTTATGCGCAATCGCCCAGCGCGGCGCGCGTGCGACAAAACCTAGTTGTTCTTGGAGTTTCAGATCATTGACTTTGTAAACCACGCCGTCGATATCGAATGGCAACATAAAACGTGCCGTCATAATGTCACGATAAAAATCAAGCATTTGATCGACATTTTCGCAAAGCCTGCTCGGCCGATCATTAATTACAAAGCCAAAACTCTTTAACTGCGCGCGTGCTTCCCACAATGACGCTGCGAACGGTGCGGAAATCTCTCCCCACGTATAAGCCGCAAACCGCAAAGGCCGCGCGGCAGTAATGACGGCATCGAGTTGGCGCATGGAACCCGCCGCCGCGTTACGTGGATTGGCGAAAACCGCCTCACCATCCGCCGCGCGTGTTTCATTTAGTTTTTCAAAATCATCACGATGCATGAAAATCTCACCACGCACTTCTAACACCGATGGCGGCGCGCCGGAAAGTTTTTGTGGGATATCTTTAATCGTCCGTGCATTTGCCGTGACATCTTCACCGACCGCACCATCACCACGCGTGACGGCGTGAACGAGCGCACCGTTTTCATAGCGCAGCGAGAGCGACAGGCCGTCTAACTTTGGCTCAGCAACACATGGGTTTTTTGCCTCGTCGGGCAGATTCAAAAATCGCCGCATGCGTTGCACGAAATCCATAACATCTTCATCATCAAATGCGTTGGATAGCGACAGCATCGGCACCGCATGCGGAATTTTATTGAACCCTCCGGCAGGTGCGGCCCCCACGCGTGTTTGCGGCCCGGTAATGGGCGCATATTTCGGATTTTCCTTAATTAGTTTTTCATAACGCCGACGCAGCAAATCATATTCTGCATCAGAAATCTCAGGCGCATCCTGGCCGTGATATAGCGCATCATGCCGTGCGATGTCAGCGGCCAGTTCCTGAATCGTTTGTTGAATTTTTGTTATCATATTATTTTATCCCGCCAGCATCCTTGCCGCTACCGCGCTTGCTTCGCCGGTGATTTCCGCGCCGGACAGCATGCGCGCGATTTCTTCCCGGCGATCGTTATCGTTCAGCACATCCACTTGCGTTATCGTGTGTTTCGCCTTTTGCGCCTTCACAACACGCCAATGTTGTGCACCGCGCGCGGCGACCTGAGGCGCATGCGTAATCACAATCACCTGCGCGGTCGTGGCGAGTTTTTGCAAACGTTCGCCCACCGCCTCCGCGACCGCGCCGCCAATGCCGGTGTCCACTTCATCAAATACCAGCACAGGGATATTTTCAATTTTTGCCAGCACAACCTTGATCGCGAGCAACAGCCGCGCCATTTCGCCGCCCGACGCGGTTTTATGTAGCGGCGCAAGCGGTTGGCCCGGATTCATTGCGACCATAAACCGCCCCGCATCTGCACCGTTTGCACTCCAACCGGATTCCGGCAAGGGTTCAATCGCCACTGCGACGGTGGTCTTTTCAAGTTTCAGCGGTACGAGTTCTTTTTGAATTGCCTTCGCCAATTTCTCGCCCGCTGCACTGCGCGATGTGGTTAATTTTTGGGCGGCCGTTATGAAACTTTCACGCGCGGTGGCGGTTTCTTTTTCCAGCCGCGCGATAAAATCGCCCTGATCCTCAATCAACAATAATGCCTGCGTAAACTCTCGGCGTTTTCCGGGCAATTCATCAGCCGTACATTGGTGTTTGCGTGTGAGGGCGCGTAGTGCGAATAACCGCGCCTCGGATTGTTCCAGTGATTGATCGTCATTATTCAATTGTGCGGCGACTTGCTCCGTTGCCTGCTGCGCGTGTGCGAGCGCGTCGTAGGCGGCATCGAGCGTATCTGATAACGGCTTCAACGCATCACCGATTTTATCCATCAGCTTATCCACTGCGCGGCGCGTGGTGGCGATGTTATTTTCGGCTGCGGACAATTCTGATTCCGACAGGCGCAGCACTTCAAATAATTTTTCCTGTTGCTGCAAAAACACACGGCGGCCTGCTAGGATTTGTTCCTCACCGATCTCAGGTGCGAGGTCATCCAATTCTGCCACGGCGGCGCGCAGAAATAATTCATCGGCCTGCGCCCTGGCCGCCACGACGCGTATATTTTCCAGCGCAGTTTCCTTGGCGCGCCAATCCGCGTACGCGGTCGCCGTCATAGTCGGTAATTTTTCATGTGCCGAGAAGCGATCCAGTAGCTCCAAATGCGTGGCGGGATCGAGCAGCCCGTGATTATCAAACTGCCCATGCACGTCCACCAGTACGGGTGAAATTTCGCGCAACAGCGCAATGCCAACCGGTTGGTCGTTAATAAACGCTTTGGATTTTCCGTCCGCACCAACTACGCGGCGGATGATTAAATCATCCTCAACGGCAATGCCCTGTTCGCGCAACATCTTCAGTGCAGGATTTTTTTTATCCAATTCAAAACTGGCCGTTACGCTGGCCATTTTCACGCCCGTACGCACCAGCCGTGCTTCACTCCGCGCCCCCAGCACTAGCGCCAGCGCATCCAGAATAATGGATTTTCCCGCACCGGTTTCGCCCGTCATCACCGTGAGGCCATCCGACAGCGACAAATCAAGCTGTGCAATTAAAACCACATCGCGGATGGATAATTGCCGCAGCATAGCGCGCCTACAAAACGCCCTTCACCTGTCGGTGCAGCCAACCCTCGCCGCCGTCATCCGCTGGGGGGCGCATCGCCATCCTTCACCAATAGTGCATAGGCTTTGCGATACCACGCGTTGCCCGGATAATTATAACCCAAAATGGCAGCAGTACGTTTTGCTTCCTCCACCAGGCCGAGCGCGAGATAACTTTCCGTCATGCGGTGCAGTGCTTCGGGCACTTGCCCCGTGGTTTGATAATTTTTCACGACGACCTGATAACGGTTAATCGCGGCCTGATAAATCCCGTGGCGTTGATAATACCGGCCGATGTCCCTTTCATGCCCGGCGATTTGCCCTAGCGCCAAATCAATTTTCAACTGCGCATCATGCGCGTATTCGGTATCCGGAAAGCGCGTGGTGACATCGCGCAAAGCCTCGAGCGCGAAATTCGTGGTGCCCTGATCGCGCGTGATATCCACGATTTGTTCGTAATAACATAGCGCACGTAGGTAATAAGCATAACCAATATCCTTATACCCTGGATTCTGCTGAATAAAATTATCAAGCGCCTTTAACGCATCCGGATAATTCAGCGCCTGATAATAACTGTAGGCTGCCATCAATTGTGCACGCAACGCCCATTCGGAATAGGGATGCTGGCGGTCTACTTCATCAAATTCCTTGGCTGCGCTGGCGTAATTGCCTTGATGAAATTTGACATAGCCGCTGTTGTAAATTTCCTCAGCCGGGCGTTCAACGTAATCGTCATCCTTTTTGCTGCCCGAACAGGCCGCAAGCAGCGGGAATACAAGGGCAGCAACCAAAAGGATTTTGAGTGGTTTCATCCGTCATTTATAGCACGAATGCGCGCGGCGACTAGAGAATCTTCTGCCCCGATTTTTCCCAATCGGCCAGGAATCCGGCCAAGCCCTTATCCGTCAGCGGGTGATTGAATAACTGCTTGAGCACTGCGGGCGGCATGGTCGCCACATCGGCGCCGATTTTCGCGCATTCCAGCATATGCACCGGATGGCGGATAGACGCCGCCAAAATCTGTGTGTTCAAATCAGGATAGTTGCGGTAAATTTGCACGATATCGGCGATGAGCGCCAAGCCGTCCATGCTGACATCATCCAGCCGCCCAATAAACGGCGAAATAAACGTCGCGCCCGCCTTGGCCGCCAATAACGCCTGGTTTGCTGAAAAACATAGCGTCACATTCACCATAATTTTCTGGCTGGATAAAACTTTGCATACCCGCAAGCCGTCATAGGTCAACGGCACTTTCACCGTCACGTTGGAGGCAATTTTTGCCAGGTGCTCACCCTCTTTCAGCATCGTTTCATAATCCGTCGCGGCGACCTCGGCACTCACCGGGCCGGGCACGACCTTGCAAATCTCAGTAATCAGTTCAATGAAGTTTTTCGCGCCGGATTTTGCAACCAAACTGGGGTTCGTCGTCACGCCGTCGAGCAAGCCTGACGCGGCCAATTCCTTAATTTCACCAATATCGGCGGTGTCGATGAAGAATTTCATATCATCCTCTGTCGGATTGCGGTTTGAAGTGGCATATATAGAAAGAACCGTACCCCATGTCTACCACCGCGCCCAGAATTCAAGTGCTATTGCCCCTGCCCGCGGGCGGACCGTATGATTACCAATATAATTTTGGAGGCGAGGATTTAGCGGTCGGTCATTACGTCGCGGTGCCGTTTGCTGGGCGCACAGAACATGGCGTCGTCTGGGCGCTTGGCAGCGCGAGCGATTTACCTGATGCGAAAATAAAAACCGTCACGCAAAAATTTGACATGCCGCCGATGACGGCAGCACTGCGGCATTTGGTAGCGTGGCTCGCGGACTATACGCTGCAACCGCTGGGGAATATTTTAAAACTCGCGCTGCCGACCGGTGATGTCTTCACGCCGCCAAAACGCAAGGTCAAAGAATGGCTGTTCACGTCTCCTGTGCCGGACCATTTGCCGGCTGCGCTGACGCCCGCTCAAGCTACCGCCCGCGCGGCAATTACCGCAACACTCGGCACGTTTCAGACCTTTTTATTGGACGGCGTGACAGGCTCTGGAAAAACCGAAGTGTATTTCGAAGCTGCCGCAGATGTGTTGCGCCCAGAAAATAATGGGAGCGGTCAAGCGCTTCTTCTCCTGCCCGAAATCGCGCTAACCCAACAAATGACGGCGCGTTTCGCGCAACGTTTTGGCGCGCCACCGGCGTTGTGGCATTCCGGCCTGACGCCCGCACAGCGGCGTGAAAACTGGCTAGCGATTCAGCGCGGTGAAGCGCGTATGGTGATTGGGGCACGGTCAGCACTGTTTTTGCCGTTCCCAAAATTAGGTTTGATTATCGTAGATGAAGAACACGACCCGAGTTATAAACAAGACGACAGCGTCAGTTATCATGCGCGCGATGTCGCCGTGATGCGCGCAAAACAGGAATCCTGCCCGTGTCTATTGGTTTCCGCGACGCCCAGTGTTGAAACTATTGTGAATGCCGAGCGTGAAAAATACACCCTGCTGCATCTGCCGGTGCGTTATGCAGGCGCGCAAATGCCGACGTTAAATTTGATTGATTTGCGCAAAGACACACCGCCGCGCCAGCAATGGTTATCGCCGACGCTGCGGGATGTCATCACTAAAAATCTGGCAGCAGGTGAACAGACATTATTGTTTTTAAATCGCCGCGGTTATGCGCCGTTGATGCTCTGCCGTGCCTGCGGCGCGCGCGTTACTTGCAGAAACTGTTCGTCCTGGATGGTGCTGCATAAATCTGAAAACCTGCTGCGTTGTCACCATTGCGGGCGCAAGGAGGCGCTCCCTAGACAGTGCAAGCACTGCCAAGCTGAAGACAAATTCGCACCGTCAGGCCCCGGCGTGGAACGCGTCGCAGAGGAAGTTACGGCGCTCTGGCCCGATGCGCGGATTACGATTTTATCGAGCGATCATGAAAAAACTTTGGCACAAAATCTACAACACCTTGCCGATCATAAACTCGATATCGTCATCGGCACACAATTGCTGGCAAAGGGGCATCACTTTCCTAACCTGACGTTGGTCGGTGTCGTAGACGGCGATTTGGGATTGCAAGGTGCCGATCCGCGCGCAAGCGAACGGACGTATCAGTTATTGCATCAAGTCTCCGGCCGCGCGGGCCGGGCGGAATTACCGGGACAAGTTTTTATCCAAACACATCAACCCGAACATCCCGTGTTGCAGGCGCTGTTGCGCGGCGACCGCAATGGATTTTTGCAAATGGAAATTTCAACGCGTCAGGCGGCGGGTTTGCCGCCGTTCGGCCGCCTGGCCGCCATTATTTTGGCCGCACACAAAGAAGAATGGCTGCATAACATATGTAACGATTTTGCGCGCACCGCGCCGAAGGCCGAAGGCATCCGCATCCTTGGCCCCGCGCCTGCGAGTATGAGCAAAATCCGCGGCCAATACCGCATGCGGTTTATCATGATGGGCCCACCGAATGTGAAACTACAACCGCTGCTGCGCGACTGGCTGCGACACCTGCCGCGCACCCGCGCGCTCCGCGTGCAAGTGGATATTGATCCGCAGCAGTTCGGTTAAATAAATTGATTATCCCACATAAAAGACTTATATAAAAAGCCATGTCGAATCTCACCTCTATCACCAACGAAAAAATCTCCGTCCCCGCCATTCGTGCGCGAAAAGTGCGTGGCGGCGCCGTGCCCATTGTGTGTCTGACCGCTTATTCCAAACCCATGGCGCAACTGCTGGACCCGCATGTGGATGTCATCCTGGTTGGCGACAGCGTTGGCATGGTGGTTTATGGATTTGAAACCACGCTGCCGGTGACGCTGGAAATGATGATTGATCACGGCGCGGCCGTGGTGCGCGGCGCGCGGCGTGTGCTGGTCGTGGTTGATATGCCGTTTGCGAGTTATCAATTGTCGCCCGCGCAGGCGTACCAAAACGCGGCGCGCGTGATGGCGGAAACCGGTTGCGCCGCCGTGAAAATTGAAGGCGGCATAGAAATGGCGGATACGGTCGCGTTTTTAACGCGCCGCGGAATTCCCGTCATGGCGCATATTGGTTTGATGCCGCAAAGTGTTTCGGCGGCAGGCGGTTACCGCGCGCATGGCCGTGATGAGGCCGAGGCGCATTACCTCGTGCAATCCGCGCGCAAACTGCAAGACGCAGGCGCATTCGCGATTGTGATTGAAGGCACGGTGGAGCCACTCGCTGCGCGCATCACGAATGAACTGGAAATTCCTACCATCGGCATCGGCGCTTCACCCGCCTGCGACGGTCAGGTTTTGGTGACAGATGATATGCTGGGCGTATTTCAGGATTTCAAACCGAAATTCGTACGGCAGTTCGCGCAGATAGGTGAGCAAATTACTACCGCGGTGCAGGAATATACTGCCGCCGTCCGCGGCCACGAATTCCCCGCACCGGAACATTGCTTTGGCGTAAAGCCACTGGTGCCGGTTACAATCAACATGCAGGATAATGCGACATCTGCCAAACCTACACCGCAGAAAAAACGCAGCGGGCGTTAATCATTTACTCACTTTTTCCGCGGGTTTTTCAGCTTTTTTCGCGACGGTTTTTTTCACTTCGCCCAGCGCATCGGACACCCGCGTGCGGATTAAATCTGCCGCTTCAGCATTGGATTTGTGCAGCATATCCGTAAGCTCATTCATATTGCCGAGCGCGTGGTCATATGCCGCGCGCAGCATTTCAACCTGTTTGCTCATGCGTTCCGTCGGCTCGCTCGTGGTGGCCAGATCGCGCAGCGTGCGCGAGCTTTCCTCAACCGTTTGCCGGAAAATTTCCAATTGGCGACGCATCACGGCTTGAATGCCCTCAATCGCCAAACGGTTTGCGGCAGTAAACGCCTCAACATTTTTACGCTGCGCGGTAATCATCATCTCCACATCCACCGAAGGCACACGAAACTGCGTCATCGCTTTCACGAATTCGTTTTCAAAAAACGGAAAATTTGGCGTGTTGGACATTAGGGCCTCTTTCTGGGGCTAGGTGGAGTTCTTGCGTTTTAATATAACACGCAGAATTTGAAAAGTATATGACACTAGGACGAAAATCCGATTTGCTGCGCCGCAGCATGGATGCAGCCCAAATCACGATCGATCACGGCCATTAGTCGTGCCTGCCCGGGCGTGTTGTCGCGCAGCCAGATGGGAATCCAGCGCAGCACCACAAGCGATAGTAGGTGCGGCACGAATGGCGCCATAGATTTAGGCATGGTGATGTTGAGTACCAGGCATTGCCAGCACAGCGCATGCAACAGCGGGCCATGATATTTTTTGATAGTCGCCCAATTCACAGGTTGTGCGGCCAACGCAGGCCGCAGGCCCGATGCCTCTAACCGTTCAAACAGGCGCAGCATGGCGTCCAGAATTTTTTCGCGCGCTGGTTCATCGCGCATATCGGCAGGCGCTTCGGCTGCCCAGGCGCGCAGCACATTGCAATAAATTTCGTATGGGGTTTTTATTTTCTTGGGACGCGATTGGGCTTTGGTGCGCATCTAGGTATCAGCTAACTCTTGTGCGCGTTGCACGTTTGCATTGATGCCTGATTGTATCAGATTTTGGAATGATGCCATTGTATCCCAGACTTTAATCGCCGCTGCCGTTACACCACCAGGACTGGTGACATCCTTACGGAGTTGCATGAGTGACGTACTCGCACGCGCATCCGCTACTGCACCCGCACCAATTAACGTTTGCCGGGCAAGCCGCATCGCCTGTTCTTCAGTCAGACCGTTGGTAACACCTGTCTTGGCCAAATTTTCGGCAAGATAAAAGAAATATGCCGGGCCCGATCCGCTGATGGCCATGGCAGCATCCAATTCCTGTTCGGAATCCAACCAAAAGAAATCCCCAGTTGCGGTCAGCAGCGTTTCAATCTGCGCGATCAATTTCTCTGAGATAGTTGTATCGCGCACGCCCACCGTCATGCCGCGGCCGATCATTGCAGGCAGATTGGGCATCGCGCGAATAATGGCATGGCCCGGCAAATAGCGTTTGTAATAACTGGTGCGCAGACCGGCAGCGATAGTGAGGATGGGAAGTTCGGATTTGATATACGGTGCGAGGCTCGCCAAAAGTTCTGTCATCTGTTGGGGTTTCACGGCAAGCACGCTCAAATCAAACGTAGCGTCATGCGGCAGATTTTCTACATCCGGATAAATATCCAACAAATGCCCATGTTGGCTAAAGCGGTGCCGGATTTCCTGCACAGCGTGATCGACCACCACCGCTCGCGTGATGAGGCCGGATTCCAGCCAAGCCGACAGCATCGCGCCGCCCATATTTCCGCAACCGATAAGGAGGATGTTCATACCGAGAGAACTAGTGCCTGGCACCAAAACTGGCAAGGAAGAATATTATGGACCCTGATACCGTAATTGCGTTATTTTCACCAAGTGTGCCGGTCTGATTTTTCTGGGCAACGGTGGATTGCGGGGTAAAGCAAACACGCCTTCTATCAATGTAAAAATAATAGAATTATCATCCTGGATCCCGATATGTGAAAATGGGATGACTATGCCGTTGCCGGTATCGTTTGCTAGCAACCTAACTCTTGGATCGGCGGCAACACAAGATTTTCCCATTTCAATCTGGGGGCATACCGCCGTCATATGCAGGCCCGTTTCAACAAACTCTATTCTTACCCCACGCCAATTGCGGCGCGAGAAAACAAAGTGGGGCCTCCTTCCGCGCTCGCTGAGCTTGGATAAAATTTCCCTGACTTCATCCAGCGGAAAATCACCATCCAAAACAGAATAATTCTTTTCCATTATGCTCTACCTGCAAAAACTCAATAAAATTCCCTAAAAATGTCATCCACACAAATGTCTGATCACGCTCTGCCATTCGTGTGAATGAGGGCCGCCGCAATGGCATCCTCGGGCGAACGGTTGCCCCACAGGACGAATTGAAACGCCGGATAAAACCGGTCGCATTCTGCTGCTGCAATGCTCATCACGTCTTCAATTTGCTGGCCGTTGGCCTGGTCGGTCGCGCGCATTAATAAATTATGCCGGAACATCGGCGTTTGCTCATCGGTGTTCAAATCAAAATGACCGAGCCACAAACGCTCATTAATCATGGACAGCAGCGCATGCACATCCGTGCGCGTTGGGTTCGGCACGCGGAAATCAAACTGGCAGCAAAACTGCAGCGCCGATAATTTTTCCTGCCAGACGAAATACATATGATACGTGGACCAGGCGCCTTGCACCTCAATCAGCATTTCGGTTTCCGACAAACGTTCATTTGCCCAGCGTTTTTGCGTTGCAATCAGTTCCACCAGCGTGAGCGGATCATGCGCACCGGGATCAAACAGGTCTTTTTTCATAAACGTCATAGCCCTAGTTTGCACAGCCCCCCTGCTTCGCGCAAGAAATATTTTTACCTTTTACTTGCGCGCACGCTGACGGGCGGTTTGCGCTGGGCAGGTGTTTTCGCGTGTTTTTTACTTGCAGCGGTTTTGGTGCTGGTTTTACTGACTTTACTGGCTTTTTTGCCTTCTAGCGCCGCCAGGCGTACCAATACACCATCGTATTCCGCGCGACTGACATAGGCATCACCCACGATGCGCTGTACCGCCTGTTGCACCAGCAATTTCACATCCCCACCTGCGCCTGACAGGATATGAAACCCCGCGCCTAAAATATCCTCGCTGAAGCCGCCCAGTTTTTGACGAATTTTTTCTGATCTCTGATTGCGCATGTGCTTGCTCCGTTGCATATAATTGGCCTCCAACTAGTTTGGAACAACCCGCCGCCAAAGACAATCCCATGCTCACCTATCCCGCCATTGATCCTGTTGCGCTACATCTCGGCCCGTTGTCGGTGCGTTGGTATGCGCTCGCCTATATCGCAGGACTGTTGCTGGGGTGGCAATACGCGGCCTATTGGGCACGGAAAAATCTCTGGCGCCCGAATGCGGAGGATTTTGAAAATTTCCTCACTTGGGCGATTTTAGGTGTCGTCTTAGGCGGAAGGTTGGGTTACTGCCTATTTTACCAGCCAAGTTTTTATTTTTCGCATCCGGTTGAAATTTTGGAAGTCTGGCACGGCGGCATGTCGTTTCACGGTGGTTGTTTGGGCGTTGTCATCACCATCTTGGCGTTCGCATGGCGGAATAAAATGAGCGCCTTGGCACTGGGTGATTTGGTTGCCGTTGCGGCACCTATCGGATTATTTTTTGGCCGCGTGGCGAATTTTATCAACGGCGAGTTATACGGCCGACCCACCGATGCACCCTGGGGAATGGTCTTCCCAAACGGCGGCCCCGAACTGCGCCACCCGAGCCAGCTTTACCAAGCCACCCTGGAAGGCTTGGTATTATTCATCGCATTATACTTTTTGTTGCGGCAGGAAAAATTGCGCGCACGCCATGGTTTCATTGGCGGTGCGTTTTTGGTCGGCTACGGCTGTGCGCGCATCATCGGTGAAGTCTTTCGCGAACCAGATCCATTTCTCGGCTTCATCGGACCGTTCACGATGGGGCAATTACTCTCCGCACCAATGATTTTGATTGGGATGTTTTTGATGGCGCGCGCGAAAGCGACCTCACTTGAGGAAGAGTGAAAGTTACGTTTCCCGAAAACGTTTTCATCCCATTGGATAAATATATGGCGCAATGCAACGTGGATTATTATGGTCGGCACGACAGTATCGGTGCGGCGGCGGATTTCATTACCGCGCCCGAAATTTCACAAATGTTTGGTGAGTTATTGGGTGCGTGGGTGATTGCGCGTTGGCACGCGATGGATGCACCGACGCCGTTTCAATTGATTGAACTCGGCCCCGGTAAGGGCACGTTGATGGCAGATATGCTGCGCGTGTTGCGCAATCACGCAGATATTTATGCGGCCGTACGAATTCACCTCGTGGAAACCTCGCCCAAATTGCACGCCACACAAAAAGAAACGCTCCAAGATTTCACGCCGCCTGTAACATGGCATGATAATTTGCAAACCGTGCCGCCAGCGCCGTTTATTCTCATCGCGAATGAATTTCTGGATGCGCTGCCCATTCAGCAATTTATTTATACGCTCGCAGACTGGCAAGAACGCGGCGTGCGGCGCGATGGCGAAAAATTAACCTGGGCGACGCGCGACATCAATAATGACGCATTACCGGATACGCGCCACCTGCCCGCACCGGTGCCAGGAAACATTTTGGAGCATTGTCCCGCGTTGCCCGATATTTTGCAAAGTATTTCTACGCGATTAACAGTGCACAGCGGCGCGGCGTTATTGATTGATTACGGTTATGCGCGCACGGATTACGGCGATACGTTTCAAGCCGTTGCGCGCCACCAATATGCCAATCCACTCGAAAATCCCGGGGAACAAGACCTCACCGCGCATGTGAATTTTGCCGTGATTGAGAATTTCGGGAAAATACAAGGCCAAAAAACGCCCTTAAAAATTTGGGGGCACATCGGCCAGGGTGAATTTTTGATTAATTTGGGTCTGCAACTCCGCGCAGAAAAGTTGCTGGCAAATGCTGCAACGCCCGAAGATAAAATGGAAATCATTGAAGCCGCGCACCGACTGACCCACCCATCCGAAATGGGCAGTTTATTCAAAGTAATTTGTTTGTCCTCCTCAGATCTGCCGCCGCCAGAAGGGTTTAAATAAAAACTTGACAATCTCTGGCGTGAATAACTAAAGTGCCCTGTCATTCTAACACTTGGGGAGTATATTATGTTTAAAAAAGTTGCATCCTGGACCCTTGGCGTTCTTGCCGCGGGTGCGATCATTACAGACAAAGCAATGGAATATGCCCAAATAGAAACGTTAAACGTCACCATCCGAGCAAAGCCACAAGCATCGCGCGTGGATACTGACGCAGGCTTTAGCTATTATGATTATCCAGTTGTAACAGACAAAGGAATGTTTAATGATTGCCGTTCACTCACAATGCTGAAGTTTGATGATGGTGAAATCTACAGTCAAATGAAGGTAGGAGAAACCTGGAATCTCAAGGTGGATGGTGTTGGTCTATTTGGTAACCATCGTACTATTTTATCAGGTCAAAAAGTTCCGTAGTCGCTTTTGTTTGTCTTTCATCTGACAGGAATCTAGATATCATTCCTGTAATGCGCCGCACTGCCGCCCTTTTGGAAAATGATAACATCGCCCATGGCTTCTTTGGCCGCGCGGGCGGCGTTTCAACTGGCATTTATACCTCGCTCAATTGCGGGTCGGGCAGCAGCGATGATCCCAATGCTATTGCGGAAAACCGCGCCCGCGTTTTAAAAAATCTGGGCACAGGAATGGATGCGGAAAAAAATTCTCTCATCACCCTGCATCAAATTCACAGCGCGAACGTCGTCACCGTCACGATGCCGTGGCAAGATCAGAATGGGCGACCAAAAGCTGACGCCATGGTCACGCGCACACGCAATATCGCGCTGGGAATCCTGACCGCTGATTGTTGCCCGATTTTATTGTCCGATGCCGACAATGGCGTCATCGGCGCGGTGCATGCAGGCTGGCGCGGAGCGCTGGCAGGCGTCATTCCGAATACCATCACGGCGATGCAAACGATCGGTGCAAGCACCGAAAATATCCGCGCTGCCATTGGCCCGACAATACAGCAATCCTCCTATGAAGTTGGCAGGGAGGTCCACGATGCGTTTACCACCGCCCACCCTGGCAATGCGAAATTTTTTGCACCCGCCACGCGTCCCCATCACTTTATGTTCAACCTGCCTGGTTTTGTCGCGGCTAGTTTGATGGACGCAGGCGTACAATTATTTGAAAACCTGGGCATGGATACTTATCTGGCTGCAAATGATTTTTTCTCTTACCGCCGCCGCACGCATGAAACCGCAGCTAGTCCAGAACCCACCGCCGATTACGGCCGCCAAATCTCAGTGATTATTTTGCGCTAAAGCGCGCTTGCGCCAATTCATCCGCCGCCGCTGCGGACGTAATGCTATTATCATTCGCAAAATTCAAAACTTCGCACAATGTTTTACCAATGTGGTCAACCTGTGCAACCACAGCCGCTTCATCCGTCGCGCCCAGATATTCGCAGCCGACAAAAATCACGCCGCCCGCATTCACGATATAATCTGGTCCGTATAAGATACCGCGCGCGGCCAGTGCATCCGCGTGATGCGCCGCCGCCAATTGATTATTCGCCGCACCGATAACCATTTTGGCTTTTAATACTGGAATGGTTTCGTCATTCAAGATCGCCCCCATCGCGCAAGGACTGAAAATATCCACGGGCGCGGCGTAAATATCATTCACCGGTACAATGACAGCACCAAAATCATCGCGGCAACGCACAGTGGCGTCTCGATGCATGTCGCTCACCCACAATTCTGCACCTGCCTTGTGCAGTAATTGACACAAAACATACCCCACGCTCCCTGTACCCTGCACGGCGACTTTCAGGCCGGTGAGCGGACCGCCAACAGCAATCTCAATGGAACGCAAAATTCCGCGTGCCGTCATCGGCGACGGATTCCCGCCCACGTTTTTCCGCTGATCCGCCGGCAAACCGCAAACAAACGGCGTCACGCCATGCATAATGCCCATGTCCGTTTCATTCGTATGCATGTCTTCGGCAATCACATACTGTCCATTCATCATCTGCACTGCCTGCCCCATGGCACGCATAATCTTCTCCCGTGCCGCACCGCCGATGGTACGACCATCACCGATAATCACCGCCTTGCCGCCGCCCAGCGCCAGGTTGGCCATGGCGTTTTTATAGGTCATGCCGCGCGACAAGCGCAGCACATCCGTGAGCGCCGCATCAAAACTCGGATAGGCATGGAACCGGCAACCGCCCAAACTAGGGCCTAGGCGCGTATGATGCACAGCGATGATGGCGTCCAGGCCACTATCCGCATCCTGAATATGTGTAACGTTTTCATGATGATCCCAATCGGGCAAGTCCGGGCGCTGTAGCCGCTGTATTTTCATCCGGAAGGACTAGCCAGATTATAAATTTTTTACAAGCGCACCCGAACGCTGGACAGCAATTATCTTGCGCGAACAAACCCACCGGTGTATACCGGAGCCGCGATGAAGCTCCTCACCTGCAATTCTAATCGACCACTCGCCGAAGCGATTGCGGGTTATTTAAACATTGATCTGACCAAGGCGACCATCAAGCGTTTCAACGACATGGAAGTGTTCGTGGAAATTCATGAAAACGTGCGCGGGCGCGATGTGTTTGTGCTGCAATCCACCTGCTACCCCACCAATGATAACCTGATGGAATTGTTGGTCACGCTGGATGCGCTGCGGCGCGCCTCCACGCGGCGGATTACGGCAGTCATTCCCTATTACGGTTATTCGCGCCAAGACCGCAAAACGGCGGCGCGCACGCCGATTACGGCGAAATTGGTGGCGAACCTGATTACCACTGCGGGCGCGCACCGCGTCGTGACGGTGGATTTGCACGCGGGACAAATTCAAGGATTTTTTGATATCCCCACCGATAATCTTTATGCCCAGCCGGTTTTTGTAAACGATATCAAGCAAGAACACGGCACGAGCAACCTGGTCGTGGTATCGCCTGATGTCGGCGGTGTGGCACGGGCACGCGCGCACGCGAAACTATTGGATTGCGACTTGGCAATTATTGATAAACGCCGCGAACGCGCGGGAGATTCTGAAGTGATGAATATCATCGGCGACGTGAAGGGTAAACGCTGTATCATGATTGATGATATTGTGGACAGCGCGGGCACGTTATGCAACGCGGCTGAGGCCTTGATGAAAGCCGGTGCGGAAAGCGCGGTAGCCTATGCCACGCACGGAGTTCTGACCGGCGGCGCGGTTGCGCGCGTGACGGCATCGCCGCTCAAAGAACTGGTGATTACCGATACCATCGCGGCGACGGAGGCTGTGCGACTGTCGCCCAACATCCGCCAACTGACCATCGCGCCGCTACTGGCCGAAGCGATTTTGCGAATTAGCGAAGACCGTTCGGTATCCTCGCTGTTCTCTTAATATCACGTCACCCCGACGAAGGGCGTGGTGCCAATTGTTTTTTTATCCTGTCAATATTTTTATAGTTTTCCTTGCATCCCTGCGCCCAAACCCCTATAAACCGGCCCTTGGCGCTTGTGTCCCCCCTGGAGGCGGGCGCCAAAGATCACCGCTATGACAAAAGGAAAACACCATGGCACAAACATTCAATCTGTCCGCTTCATTGCGCGACAAGAGCGGCAAGGGGGCCGCCAGAGCAGCACGGCGCGCGGAACTCGTTCCGGCCGTGATCTATGGCGATAAAAAAGCCCCCCTTTCCATCAACCTTGAACTGCGCGAATTGCGCCGCCATTTGGCGACGACGTTTTATACGCACATTTACGACCTCAAAGTTGGCAACGACACGCATAAAGTCATCCCGCGTGACGTGCAATTCCATCCCGTCACGGAAACGCCGCTGCACGTGGATTTCCTGCGCGTGTCCGACACAACCAAAATCACGGCCGCGGTACCGGTTGAGGCATTGGGCGCGGATAAATCACCGGGCATTAAAAACGGCGGTTTGCTGAACCTGATTTACCACGAACTCGAAGTGAAATGTTTTGCGAACCAAATTCCGGAACATATCACCGTGGATGTGTCCGCGCTGACAGTTGGCCAATCCATTCATCTGAGCGAGATTAAATTGCCCGCCGGTGTTGAAATCACGCTACATGACAAAAACGCGACCATCGTGACGATTACCGCGCCGTCCGCATTGCGCGCGAAAGACGAAGAAGCCGATGCAGCCGCAGCGGCAGCGGCAGCAACCCCGATTGCAGTCCCAGCAGCAAAACAAAAAGCGCCGGAGGCAGCGCCCGCAGCGCCCGCCAAAGACGCAAAGAAAAAATAAGTCATGCATTTGGTGGTTGGCCTGGGCAATCCGGGCACGCGTTACGCGGGCAACCGGCACAATATTGGTTTTATGGCGGCGGCAGAAATTGCTGCCGCTTTTTCTTTTTCTGCGCCGCAGAAAAAATTCCATGGGAAGATTTGTACGGGCAAAATTGACGGTAAAAAATCCGCGATACTATTGCCCGAAACCTATATGAATGAATCCGGCCGCGCGGTACAGGCCGCCTGCGCGTTTCATAAAATCCCACCCGAAAACGTCATGGTCCTACACGATGAAATTGAAATCGTGCCCGGCAAAATCCGCATTAAACAGGGCGGCGGCCACGGCGGCCATAACGGGTTAAAATCCATTGATGCCGCGATTGGGCAGAATTACTGGCGTGTCCGCCTCGGCATTGGCCGGCCACCCGTTGCAGAAATGGAACCCGCCGATTTCGTATTATCTAACTTCACCGCCGCAGAAAAAAAATGGTTGAAGCCATTTTTAAAATCTATAGCCGCAAATTTCCCACTGCTGCTGTCCGGCCAGCCGTCTGAACTGATGAACCGCGTGACCCTGGCAATGAAAGCCGAGGGCGGGCTGCCCTCTCATTCTGAGTATTAGCAACAATTGTTGAAGTATCTGGATCAAGCTCAACCCCTTCTTCTTCTGTGGCATTCGCCACCTTCAAGATGCCCTCAGCAAACCTACGTTTAATAACCCCCTTGTCTTCACGTGCCGTTGGCAGATCTTTATAAATAGGCTCCAAAACAGGGGTGGCGATTTTCATATAAGGATCCGGTGCGGGCCCATCAGGATGCATTAATAATGAACCATCATAGAAAGGTTTTGCCTGCTCCCGAAGCATTCTTAAAATTGGTATATCCTGACTGGCAGGGAGCGGGCCATACGCATGATCTATCTGCACCGATGGATCGTAAACACGCTCATCGCGCAATTCATTCGCTCGCGCGCTGGTTAATGCAATTCTCTTTTTGATACGGAAATATTCCTCGCCTGCTTTGCCCACAAGTTCTTTTTTTAATGTAATAACGTTCCGCTCCAATCCAGATGCAGCCTCTGCATTGCCCAAGACTTGATTTTCTTGGGTATACAGCGCGCGAATAGCAAAATTATACACAGATTTTTTTGTTGGATGTGTCTCTGAGTGTTCGACTATGGCTTTGGATATTCTGGGAATATTCGTTACAATCATGGCAGCAATCATAGCAACTGACCAACCAAACCATGGCACACCACCTTTTTCCTTAGACAATCCCGATTTAGACATTTTATTTCCTCCCGCCATGCCATTAAGGCTATAAAAATCCACGGCCCATGTCAAAAGAAATAATAGTTGCGCTGGCGGCCTGGGGGAGGCATAAAGGCGGCACACCCCAGGCAAGGGCAAAATATGGGTTTTCAATTGTGGGATTGTGGCCAGCGATATCTCCGGCCAGCCGTCTGAGGCGCAAATCGCTTACCGCCCTGAACTTCCTGATGCTATTCGCCGCGCGCGTCCTCTTACGCCTAGCTTTTAATCTCTCGTGAATTGCCATTTCAGCCCAGTTCCGCCATGGTGCGATTGTAACAAAGGACGATAAATGGGTTTCAATTGTGGGATTGTGGGGCTGCCGAATGTCGGTAAATCCACGTTATTTAATGCGCTGACAGCAACACAGGCCGCGCAGGCCGCTAATTTTCCGTTCTGCACGATTGAACCCAACGTGGGGCGCGTCGCCGTGCCGGACGAACGCATGGATAAAATCGCCGCCATCGCGGGCAGCGAAAAAATTATTCCCACGCAACTGGAATTTGTGGACATTGCAGGCCTCGTGCGCGGCGCAAGCAAGGGCGAAGGCCTCGGCAACCAGTTCCTCGCCAACATCCGCGAAACGGATGCGATTTTTTACGTCCTGCGCTGTTTTGAAAACGGCGACATCACGCACGTGGAAGGCTCCATCGACCCGCTGCGTGATGCCGACATCATTGAAATGGAATTGATGCTGGCCGATATGGAGAGCCTCGACAAACGCGTCAACGCGCTTGAGAAAAAAGCCAAGGGCGGCGATATGGAAGCCAAAGCACAAATTGAAATCATCGCCGAAGTGAAAAAGGCACTCGATGCAGGCAAGCCTGCGCGTAGTGTGAAATTGAATGACGATCAAAAAACGCCCTTCGCGCGTCTGCAACTCCTCACCGGCAAACCCGCACTTTATATTTGCAATGTCTCAGAGGCCGATGCGGCCACGGGTAATGACTGGACCGTCAAGGTCGCCGCGCGCGCGAAATCCGAAGGTACGCAATCCGTCATCATCTCCGCCGCCATTGAATCCGAAGTCGCGCAACTCCCTCCCGCCGAACAAACCGAATTTTTATCCGACCTCGGCCTCACCGAAGCTGGCCTCAATAAAATCATCCGCGCGGGCTATGAACTATTGGGCCTCATGACCTTTTTCACCGCGGGGCCAAAGGAAACCCGTGCCTGGGCCGTTCGCAAGGGTGCCAAGGCACCCGATGCCGCGGGCGTGATCCATACCGATTTTGAACGCGGATTTATCAAGGCCGAAACCATCGCCTATATCGATTTCGTTACCCTCGGCGGTGAAGTCAAAGCCCGCGACGCCGGCAAACTCCGCCAGGAAGGCAAGGAATACATTGTCCAGGACGGCGACGTGATGCATTTTAAATTTAACGTCTAACGGCCGCGCAGCCGCTGTTTGGGCCAAATTTCTTTAACTTCTCTAAAATTATATCATAGCGTCATAAAATGGTCATACCCGGTTGGTATGATAAAGATATGACTGGTACTTCTACTCTTACTCCCCCTGCTGTTGATCCCATTACCGGCGCACCCATTGGCGGCAAACCCGGCGGTGATCCCAAAGGCCCATGGGCACCTCCACAAATCGTCCATTTTAAAGCGGCTGTTCCCGATACTGCGCTAACGACCCAGACAGCAGGCAAACCAACCGCAGATGTTGGTGTTGTCAGCTTTTTTCATGCGCTGGTCTTGGCTGGTCTACCAGAGAACAAGGATGTGCCGTCTGATGATTTGCTGAAGAAGGCCACAGACGTTAAAAAATGGAACACTCAGGATTTTGGTGTAGGGCTCGCTGTTTTTGAGGGAGCCCAGAAGTTAGGCGCGAGCCCCATAATCAGCGGAGGGTTGGCTCTTTTGGCTGCTGCTGCGGATAAGGTATTTGGCCACCCTTCTCACAATAACGGCCCACATTATCCTTTCGTACTTTACACGACGGATGCAACGATTGGCACCCAAACCGCTTGGTCCGTTATACAGGAAAAAGACAAAACTTTGAGTTTCGTCCAGGGCACCGTGGATGCCAAAACGGGTGCATTCAAAGCTATAAAATCTCCCAAACTTGAAGACGGCACAAAACTCCCCAGCGCTGAATTTATCACTTTGGTCGATACCGGAACAAGCACGCATTATACTGGACAAGTCACACCCATGATGCTGGCTGTCGCGACACCACCAGGCAAAGAAACTGAAATTGTCAGTAAATTTATCACTGCCAGCCCTTATTCGGCCGATGCGCAAATTAACAAAGAAGCACCAAAGCCAAAAGAAATTAAAAGGGACAACCCTGACGCCTCCACTCTGTACATGACCTCACCTGCCGTTTGGGCGGGCCTTAGCGATCCTACTTCGGCTCGCCAGATGATTGATATGCTGACAAGATTTGGCGGTACACAGGATGCCAGACGTCACCAATTCCAACTTTTGACATACGACGTTAACGGCAACCCCATTCCCTGGGATATTGATAGCTCAACCGATCCAAATAAACCCACGCTTTTTTCAGCCAGAATTGGCGGTCAGAACGAAGCATTGACGGCGGACCAGCTGGTAGCCGCCTTGAACGATCCCAGCAAAATGCAAGTGGGCAAGTTCGCAATCGTCAGTAACGATGATGACTATACCAAACACCTGGCCGGTCTTGAGACGGATCAACTCAAGATCAAGAACGGTGTGGATGGGAATCCCATTTCTTCCCACAAAGTGGGTAAGGATTTCCGCCCAATTTCCGAGCCCGCACCAGGTGTTGCCCCGAGCGGCGGAGCCGCACCCTCACAGGTACAAATTGACACAGCAAAGAGCATTCGGGATTTGGCCAGAGACTATTGGCACAATACCGACAGCGATCCGAAAGAAAGCCAGCCTTTAAACGAAACCGGCGCGCGCAAAAAAGGCACATGGGATAATTTTCCCGAAGGTCCGATGAAAAGAAACATTGCGAATACCGTTCAATCTCTCCGCGATAAAGGAATGTCGGGCGACGCCCTATTTGACAGCCCAGAATTTATGGCGGAATTGCACCGTAATCTGACAGGCCGGGATTTCGCTGATCTGAATAATAAACTGAACAAGGCCGGACAGGCCGGAGAAATTGCAGCCAAAAGATATGCGGACGAACACAAAACTGTCGTTATGCGTACAGACGCGCCCAGAAAAGAGGCAGAACCTGGCCGGAAACTTAGCCTTCTAAAAAATCCTACCCCTGGTACAGGCCGCCAGACCAATGTGCCGATGACGCCTGCCTCAACAACTCCTGCTGCCGACACGCCCGAACCCGATTTAACCGCAGGCCTGCCGCCTATCAAAACCAACCTGGAAAAACTATATCAGGCTGACCCGCTAATCGCGAAAACCCTGCGCACCAATATGATCAATGGTGATAAATTGGATGATTTCGAAGTGATGCTGTACAATAATAAAGCTGTGATGGCTGAGTTTACGGCCCTTGATCCGGCCAAACAACAACAGGCTCAAAGAACCTGGCATCACATCCAAAATGAAGTGACGGATTTGCAAAAGAAAAACTCAACCGGTTATCAAATGCTGAAAATCTCTTTGAATGACGACAAAACATGGGCTGCGATTGTGACTCCTCCAATAGGGGCTGGTGCACCAACCCCCGGTGGCCAATAACCACACCCCTAAATCATTAAATTTCACTTGCACGCGGCTCTGGTTTTATGCTAGAAACAGTTATTCCCTGACAATTTGGTATGCAAAGGGCGCTGGATGGTTTCCACCCGGCGGGTCGAAATGCATGTCAAGAATAAGGGAATAGAAATTAGAGGTTAGGGCCGATGCGCCTGATTTCTAATTTCTGATTTCTATCCCCTAACTTCTGGCCATGGCATCACTGGAAAACAAAATCGCCGAACTGATTATCCCCACGCTAGAGGATCTGGGGTATGAACTCGTGCGCGTGCAATTGGGCGGTGGACAGCAACGCCCGACGCTCCAGATCATGGCCGAGCCGGCGGGCCGCACAATGACAGTTGAAGATTGTTCGCTCATCAGCCAGCAATTGTCCGCGCTGCTCGATGTGCATAACGCGCTGCCGGGCGCGTATGTTTTGGAAGTGTCCTCGCCCGGCATTGACCGGCCGCTCACGCGCGTGAAGGATTTCCAAACTTGGTCCGGTCACGAAGCGCAGATTGAAACGCATGACCGCATCTCGGGCCGCGCACGTTTTCGCGGGCCGTTTACCTTTGCGGGCGATCACATCCGACTTTCGCAAGACGGCCAGACATATGAAATTTCTTTCCCCGAAATCCGCAAAGCGAAATTGGTTCTGACGGATGCGCTGATTAAAGCCGCACAAGATTTAAACCCAACCCC
>Ga0206797_1046_pt1 | contig 29002 bp, 24 predicted proteins | sample Alteio_BWOrgCont_69_FD_152894 | JGI IMG/M metagenome (GOLD analysis project Ga0206797, IMG submission 152894) | Enriched cells from forest soil in Barre Woods Harvard Forest LTER site, Petersham, Massachusetts, United States -... | ecosystem: Environmental > Terrestrial > Soil > Temperate forest >...
TTAACTTTAAAACAGACATAGAATTGTCACCAGTATATGTTACCGAATTGTTGCCTATAGTAAAGAAGACTTTATTGACTCAAGGTTATTCGCAAAGCCCTGATATGCCTTATATAACCGGTGCTTTAAATGTCCCATTTGCATAGATGCCGATCAAACTTCAGTTAAACAACCTGATGAAAATGCGCCCGCTTACAGGTCAGAGAATGATAAGATACCGGCGGGGTTAATTTTCGTCGGCGTGGTGATAATAGGTATTATTCTATTTGGAGGAAAGAATTAACAAGTAATCATAAAATAGATGGTTTTGCACTGCCCGCTTCGCAGTTGGAGAGACAATTGCTCTGTTGTGGCCAATATGCTTTGCAACACCTTGCCCGGTAGGTTTTGAGGCGGTAATAGCGAAGTTTGTTTGTGATTTAATACTTTTAGCCATGTTGCTATCCTATCAAAATGGTTAGCGAATGTCTTAAAAAATGGTAAGTTTATATTATGGAAAATAACGACAAATTACCTGGTTCCGGTAATACTGGCAAAATTGGCAGAGCCGCATTACAACTTGCAGGAGCAATACCTGTCGCAGGAGCGATTTTTTCAGCTGCGGCAGGTGCATGGTCTGAATTTGAACAAGAAAAAATAAATCATTTTTTCAAACAATGGCTGAAAATGATTGAAGATGAAATAAAAGAACAGGCGCAGACGGTGATAGAAATCATGGCACGGTTAGATATGGAGGATCCTAAGGTTGCTGAGCGCATTGAAAGTCCTCAATACCAGTCCTTGATTAAAAAGGCCTTCCGTGATTGGGCAGGCGCTGAAAGTGAAGAAAAAAGGCAATGGGTTAGAAATATTCTTGCTAATGCTGCATCATCCGAGATTGTAAGTGATGATGTTGTGCGCTTGTTTATCGATTGGATGAAGACTTATTCTGAAATGCATTTTCATGTCATCGGTGCTATTTATAACAATAAAGGAATAACGAGAGGGGCTATTTGGACAAAAATCGGAAAGGTCCAGACAAGGGAAGATTCATCTGAAGCGGATTTGTACAAACTTCTAATCAGGGACTTGAATATAGGTGGAATAATTCGCCAGCATCGAGAAGTAGATTACTGGGGCAATTTCATTGCAAAAACACCTGTGCGGAGCCCAAAGGGTTCGGGACCCAAGCCAATGACTTCGGCTTTTGATGATGAGGACGGATATGAGTTAACAGAGTTAGGCCAGCAATTCGTTCATTATGCTATGACAGAATTGCCAATAAAGATTGACGTTAAATCTTCATATCAAGAAACTGAAAGTGATACGGACAATCCCGAATAGAGGGTTATTTATTAATTATCTGTTTCAATTCTTTCAACTCCTCCGCAATCTCCACCCAAAAGGCCTTTGTTTGAAAGATATATGCAGGGTTATAGGAATTAGTTCTGGAGACGGTGTTTTTAGTTTTTTCTGTGTGGGGCACATTAGAAGACAAGAAGTCTTCAATCTCACTTTTTAGCTTGAAAAGCTTACACAGTTTGCTGGTTCGAAAAATTGAATTCTCATATATTAAACCGCCCGGAAAAACAAACCATTGAAAACGTGTTTTAATATCCAATTCCCTTATATCCCATACAACACTAGGTTTTTCAAGAAAGCCCTTTGCAAACTGCAATAACTCATCGACATCATATTGATCTTGGCTCAAAAGCTCCAATTTCTTCTCTAATGATCGCAATTCTTCAGTGAGGTCAGATATATGAATTTTTAATAAAGACCTATCAATAACTCCGTCATATTCATTTTTGCTATAATGCCTCATCTGCTGATATATAGTTTTTATTGCCGCTTCAATTCTTGAGCGTTCTTTTAGTTGGCTTTGAAGTCGTAACTTTAAATGATAGACCAGGTTGTCTTTTAATACCTGGTAGTTGTTGCCGTCAAATTCAAAAAAATCTAATAATACTTTAAAATTATCTTCCAATACCTCCTTACGAATAGTTGAATTTTTAGCAGCAAAGGAATAGTATGGATACTTTTTATTTCGACCCTTAGACCAATACCCATTTAGTTTTTTTCCTTGATCATTTACCACAAATCTCCTCAATGGAAAATCGGGATTTTCATGCTTATATACCTTTAACCTATTCATTCTGCCACTCAATCGTAACTGAACATTTTCAAACAACGCCTCCGATACAATCGCTGGAAATGCGCCTTTGTGATTTTCATCAAATTTGCTGATCCAGCCGGCATATACTTCATTCCGCAGTAGTGAAAAGAAATAAGAATGGGATAGCGGTTTACCCTTTTTATTGACTAATCCTCTCTTTGCCATTTTTAACCGTATCTGTTCAGTTGAATACAAACCACTTTCAATTGCCTTAAATGTTTTTAAAATAAGTGGCGCCTTATCGCTTTGTCTTAAGTTTGATTTGCCCTCTATTAAAGCATTTTCATACCCGATTGGAGCTTTCCATACGTATCTGCCTTGTCTAACTGCTTCTCGCATGCCATTAATAGAACGCTCGGTTCTAACATCATTATCAAAATGGGCCATATTCGCTAACATATCCTCAATAAAACGCCCCGCCGGAGTATCATCAAATAATTCGGTAACAGATCGAACTTGAAGCCCGTATTGCTTACGGTTAACGCCCAATTGTCGGTAATCATCACGATTTCGCGCAATACGATCCACTTTATAAGTGACGATGTATTTGATATTGTTTTTCTTTTGAGTGCAAAAGTTCCACAATCGGTTTAACTGTGTTCTATTAATAGTTTTCGCACTTTCGCCTTCCTCGATAAATACTTCAACCAATTCGTAGCCCTGGTTAAATATAAACTCACGGCAAAGTTTTTCCTGGACGGTTAGGCTATATCCTTTCACCTGTTCTTCGGAGGATACTCTGCAATAAATTACGGCTTTTTTACTTATTTCTTGTTTTGGTTTGTTTTGAAAATACATATGCATCAATGATAATTTCTGACAACGTGTTGATTAATTGTTCAATTGAAGGTTCTTTAAAACCCAAAGAGGAGCAACGATTTGCTTCACTGCTGCTAGGCAAGAAAGCTCGTTGCTCCTCATTAGGTTCCACAATATTTGGTTGTACTTTCTTGCCTAGCTTTTTCATCATAGCATAAATTGATTATTTGTATAGGATCAGTATGACAAGATTCGTAGGCGTGCATAAGAGAGGCAAATAAGTTTTTAGAACCTATTTTGCGCGGCTATTCTGTAAAATGCTTTACTTATAAAATTTAGTCATAATATGATTAATGATTATGACCATTCAAAACCTTTCACCCCCATTGGCTACACAAACTTTCGCAACCAGAACAAGCTATTCGGAATAAAGCTGCAAGACCGTTTTTCCCATATATACAGTATTGGGAAGACAGGAAGCGGAAAGACTACCCTGTTGTTAAACATGGCTATTGATGATATCTATAAAGGGTATGGAGTGTGCCTTATAGAGCCTCACGGGGACGCTTGTAAGGCGTTATTAGAGCGCATACCGCAGTATCGCAAGCAAGATGTGATCTATTTCGATGCAACAAGCTCAACCCGCCGCACAGCCTTTAACCCGCTTTTAAACATACCAAAAGAAGAACATCATCTAGTGGCATCAGAAATGGTTCTTGCGTTTAAAAAAATATGGGGTGACAGTTGGGGACCACGGTTGGAGTACATTCTACGATACGCCATTTTAACTCTATTGGATTATCCCACAGCTACCTTATTAGATATACAACCATTGCTACTCAACCAGGCCTTTAGAAACATGGTTCTGCTCTATACTGATAATAATGCCATTAATTCCTTTTGGCATAATGAATTTGATAAATATCCAGCCAGTTTGAAATCGGAAGCAATAATGCCAATACTTAACAAGGCGGGTGTATTTCACGCTAGTACAATTTTGAAGGAAATAGTAGGACAGCAAGAGACCATTTCAATTGAGGAATTAATGAACGGTAGTAAAATACTTATTTGCAACCTCTCTAAAGGAGTTATTGGAGAAGACGCATCACAAATACTTGGAAGTCTTTTGACGAGTTCCATTCAAACCGCAGCGATGCGGAGGGCAAAATTACGGGAACTACAGCGGAGACCTTTTATGGTATTTATTGATGAATGCCATTCATTTATTACTTCTTCTTTTGCTGCGTTACTATCTGAAGTGCGAAAGTATAATGTCGGGTTATTTTTAACCCACCAATATTTAGAACAGTTACCAGAAGATGTTCAACGTGCTATTTTGGGAAATGTAGGAACAATTATATGTTTCCGTTTAGGAATGGCGGATTCAACAATCATGGCACAAGAATTTTATCCAATATTTAAAGTTGACGACTTTATCCATTTACCGCGATTCAATATTTATTTAAAATTGCTGATTAATGGAATTGGAAGTCAAGGGTTTAGCGCTAAACTGTGTGTGAATAACGGCAAATAATTTATACCTTTATTTTCTCCGTCTTTCTGAATGAGCACTATTTATGTATGCGCTCTTTAAAAAACTTTAAGGTATTATTATGAAGATTAATAGTGATAAAGATAATATAGTCAAAGTCCATTTGGAAGAATATAGAGCTTTACGAGATGAATTACTTAAAAAAATTGAATTTCAAGATAAACTGTTGAATTATGTAGTTTTAATCCCAAGTGCATTTTTAGCAGCGGTAAATGCCAATTGGATAAAAGGTGATCATACAATTTTGATTCTATTGTCACCAATAATTTTTTATGCTCTTGGTCTAGTGTATGCTTTTAATGATCATACAATAGTAAATATTGCGAAATACATAAATTTAAACCTACGTGACCAGTTGACGTTATTGTTAGGTGATCAAAAAATTTTAGATTATGAGAATTTTTTATATCAAGAAAGATTAAAACTTCGAAAGAATTTTGTGGGGCTATTATATTTCATGGCAAAAATGCTTTTAGTTGTTCTTGGACCAATAATTATATTAATTTATGTGATGGGTATTTCGCATTGGCATGATTTGAAGCTTGAGGGTCAAACTTTATTTGTATTCGATGTTGGTATGATTCCGATTTCAGTTTATATCAGATACAAACTTTGGGATGCACTCGTGGAAACAATAGCTGTTCGATCCCCGCAATAATGGAATATATTTTGATCATAACTATTTCGTAACATCTCCAACTGAATTTAACTTTACCCCCCTATTTTTCGCTTTCACCATCGCGTACAATCAAAGGAAATTCTTTGAAAACTTAAAAATTGTACGCCATGAGCACACCAAACCAACCCATTGATGTATACAGCATCATCACCAACCGGATTATTGAACAATTAGAGCTGCAAGTAATTCCCTGGAGAAAACCCTGGACTGAAGGAGGGCCACCACAAAACCTTTTTAACAAACGACCATACACCGGCATTAACACCTGGCTGCTTGGTTCGTTGGGTTACGCCCAAAACTACTTCCTGACCTGGAAACAGATCAAGGCAGTGGGTGCAAGCGTTAAAAAAGGAGAAAAAGGCCATCTCATCGTTTTCTGGAAAAAGTTGGAAATTAACCAATCAACTGCCAAAACCGATGACCAACGCCCGAAATACCTCCTTCGTTATTACAAAGTGTTCAATATTGCACAAATTGATCATTTGCCTGAAATCCTCACTATTCCGTATCTGGCACACCCCGTTTCCTTTATCGCTGCCTGCGATGAAATTATCGAAAGGATGTCCAATTGCCCGCAGATCAAGCACGGCAAACAGCAAGCGTATTATGACGTAGAAAAAGACTATATCAATATGCCCAAGCAGGGTTCATTTGGAAGCGTTGCAAGCTACTATTGCACGGTGTTCCATGAACTCGTTCATAGCACCGGTCACCAGTCACGCCTTAACCGCAAAGAGATCGTTGAGCCATCCAAGTATGGGTCCGAACTTTACAGCATTGAAGAACTAACTGCCGAAATCGGCGCCTGTTACCTCAATTCCGTTGCCGGCATTGTCAACACCGAGTTTGACAACAGCGTGGCATACATCAAAGGATGGATAGATAAATTGAAAAGCGATAAACGCATGATTATCTATGCCAGCGGCCAGGCACAGCGTGCAGTGGATTACATTTTAAATGTCCGCCCTGGCAATAGTGAAGAACTTCAGGAATTAGAAGCAGTTGAGACCCTTTAACCGGGGTCTTTTTTATGTCCGTTTTCGTCTGCTCTAGTTGCATTGCTTCCATTCCCAGAGTTTTCGCCCAACAAATCATTTCCAATGCACTCCATTCCATAGCCTTTTTCCAAAAACGAAAAAAAGAGCCGCAAAGGTTGTGTCCGCAGCAACATACGAGCGCATAATGGTTTGAAAGGATTCTCCGCGATGCTACGAACCCTTTCAAACCACCCTCCGGGACTTATAGCTCTCCTGTTGCTGCTTATGGACACACACTATTGGGCTTTCTTTTTTTCCTTTTCTTTTAAAAAAGACTGTAGGAAGGAGGTAAAATAATTAACTCATTTTTTAACTAAAACCCATTAGCAAAATGGAATTACAAAATCAAAACGGCGCACACGTTCAGAACGGAACCGCCAAAGAACCCAACAACAAGGTTGCACAAAATGGTGCTGCCAAACAGGAAAATGGTGTCGATGCGCTAAAAACCGGCACTAACGGCAAAGTTGAAAGCGAAAAACAAAAGCCTGGCGCTGCGAAGGAGTTAAAAGCGGAACCATCCAAGCCGGACGCCCCAACACCAAATGTTCAAAGCAAAGAGAAAGTTGAACAGCCAACTGCTGAAAATCATCAGCTCGTCAACCCGGTATTGAATTTAGAAGCTACGCTTAAAACAGTGAATACGCTTCACCGCAAAAGCGTCCAACGGCTTAACCTTATTTCCCGCTTAAAACAAATTGAAGCATTTGAAGTGGCGTTGGCCCAGGAAAGTGACGAATTGGAGGACAATCCGTATCAAGGATGCAAGCTCATTATCGAAGACGATAAGCAGCGGAGGGTTGTTACTACTACACCGGGCTTGATTCGGTTGGTATCGCAATTTATTTTCAGCGCGTGCAATGAAAAATTGGTAGAAATTGAGGCCAGCATTGTTTTTCCAAAGGCATGACATCTATTTTTACAATGCCCTGCCGGATAGCAGGGCATCGTTTTAAATTTATATGTTATTTTGGTATTTCAACTAGTTAGGGCCTCTATATTGGTTTTTTATATTCCAATAAGCATCTTCCGTACCGGGTTCAACCCCATTAGAACTCTTAGAAATATTTATTGGATATTTATTCCTAATCTGTATTAATTTTTCATTTAACATGGCAAGAACATCTATATCAAGAGTGACTGCCATGTCAAAACAATAAATCATCACATCTGCTAGCTCTTTTTTAATTCGGCCAATTTTTTCAGAATTTTGTTTAATTTTCTCAGCCGGTAGGTTTTCCCATTGAAAAATCTCCAATAATTCAGCACCTTCAATAATAATGGATTTTGCTAAATCAGATGGACGTAAATTGTCCCACCCTCTTTCTTCTAGATGATCTTTAATTTGTGTTTCAAATTCTTTCATATTTCAGGTTTAGTTTATATTTTTAGACATCCAATATACTTTGTTGACCTAACCTAATCATAATATGGTAAATTTACAATCTAAGTTATTCACATCTTTAACCGCTGATATTGATAAGTATCTCACGAATTCCGATTTAAAGCCATGGAAAAACTCCTTACGCAGTAATTCCTATGCTGAGGGATTTTTAGCGCTATTGTCACATAAGGACATTAACATAATTATGACAGCTCAAGGATATAATACCTTTAATGAATGGTTATTTGATGTTGATAACTGGAGTCAAAAGTTACTTGATCCAAGAAACGAATACGGGAAAGGGGCTATGGTTTTATATGAATTATGGGACGTTTTCAGAAATAACATCATGGACGCCATAAGAACAGCTAGACTACACACTAATATTCCAAACAGAGGCGGAATCTTAGCCTTTGTTGGTGGGTTGTCAAAATGTATCGTTATCGAATATCTCATTACTTCAGACTATCCACGTTTTACAATCATCGATGTCATAGATAACCCACAATCAGCATTTGATTTTTGGGGAACTATTTCGAATGCAGCGATGGCGGCTAAAAATGTTTTAAAAGAGATTATTAGTACAGGGCATAAAATAATCTTGCATAGAGGGATTTTAATGCACGTAGATAGAAGAAAAGACTTTCAAGTTTTTGGCCCTAGCGTTGACACAATATTGTTGGCCGAAATCCAGGCGCAGCTTTTTTATGAGAATAACTTAAGTAAAAAAAGAGTATTGGAGATTGGTTGCGGAAATGGTTTGTTATCAGTATCAGTTGCAAAATATATGGTTGCATTAAACAAAATCCATTCGATTGATGTCAATTTCCATTCTATTTTTTGCTTATATAATAATCTTTCAATTAACATTACTCAACATCTGCTTAAGAAGTTAGATATATATCTTACTTATGGGGAATTTTCAAATAAATTTCCTAATGAGAAATTTGATCTAATTATCTGCAATCCCCCATATATTCCAAATGAACCGACAGTCCCTGAATATCTTAATAAAAAAGTGGACTATTATCAAGCAGTGGGTGGAACGGAATTAATTGCTGAAATTTTAAACAATCTCGATAATTTGTTATCTGATGACGGGGAGTTACTTTTGTTAGTAAGTAATTTGTCCTTAGATTATACTTTGAATTTAATTCCATATAACTATAACTACAAGCTAATTTTAGAAAATGGACATAAAGTATTATTCGATGTTGAAGCGGTATTAAAAAAAGAAAGTTGGCTAAATTTTCTTTTAACTGAATGTGATCTTATTGAAGAAAACAATTTATTCTATCATAATATATACCCAATACTCATAAAAAAATGAATAAGACATTAATATTAAGATTTAGAGACTTAATTACCGAAGACGACGGTACGATAAATGATCATCTGAATATGATATATAACTACGGAGAGGTTTGGTGGGGTTGGTGGATGAAACAACATGAAATACCACCAAGGAATCTGTTTATCGATGTATTTAATGAGTTGGAAAAAAGTGGACTAATCAATATTTATTTATTCAATTCCGGGCTCAATAAAATTTATAAGGCAAAAACCGTGAAAATTTTAGTTGCACCTCAAGGCAATACAATTAGAACCCCGGATTTTGAAAAATCGCCGAGTTATTACCATCGAGGCTCATATCCAGCTTGGTTTCTAATGAACGGCATCGAAGAAATAGAATTTGCCAATACTAATTTTACCATCGTCAGTACTCCAACTAAGACTTTTAAAGGTGACTTCGACCTACCAAAAAACATTGAAACGCTTGAGGAATTGCAAAATATGAATGTAACTTTATGGGAGATTGCAACTCCTTGATATGGCAAATCTACTTTTGACAGATCTTGATAATACCCTTTATAATTGGGTTGATTACTTTGCCCCAAGTTTCAGAGGTATGGTTCATGCCATTTCTCGCGAACTTGATGTCGATGAAAATGATTTAATGCAAGATTTTAAAAATGTTTATGGCAAGTTCGGCTCACTCGAATTTTCCTTTACCATTCAAGAGTTAGATATTTGTAAAAGCCTTGATGAACGCAGAATAGGAGAGTTAATTTATTTGGGCAAAACTGTATTTGATATGGTGAGGACTAAAAATTTACGTCCATATAAAGGTGTCAAGGAGACTTTAAATTGGTGCATTCAGAACAATATAATTGTTATTGGGGTTACGAATGCCCCGTTATTTCATGCCAAAATGAGATTGAAAGAATTATATTTAGACAACTTTTTTTATGGCTTAGCGGCATGGGAGGGAAATAATTTTGAGAACAAAAAATTTACTGAGAAAATAAATAAAAGAAACATCGCTGGTAAATATAATACGAGAATTAAAAATGAGTGGTCATTATCAGAAGACCGTATTAAACCGAACTCATATGTCTACCAAAAAATTATTAATGATATAAATTTTACATATGACAATATATATGTCGTTGGCGACAGTATTTCTAAAGATTTAGCCCCATCAATTAAAATAGGGGCGAAGACCATATGGGCGAAATATGGGTTAGAGTTTGAACAAAAAAACCTAGATACTTTGTTAAAAATTACGCCCTGGAATCTACAAGGCGTTCAAACCGCTTATGTGGAAAAAAAAATTGCACCAGATTTTATTATAAATAGTTTTTCTGAAATAGAACAAATTATACCCAAAGTTCAGTTGAATCTATTCGATTAGTTTGGAAATAAGGCATTCATTCTTCCCAATCTCACAAAAAGATCGCCAAGTTTCCGTCTAAATTTTTAGCGCTTTTCAAGCACAAAAAATATAGACCGGCTGCTATTCGCTATCGCGAATGCCGAACTCGTCACTCTTTTCGTTTGAGAAAGGTCATCATTCATATTCGCTCCCGCTTGACTTTTACACGTTTTGCTCAAAACTCGATTCGCTCATTCTTCGCCATTCTTTCGTTTTTTCGCTTCAACAAGAAAAAGGCAAGACGCTCATTGGGTTTGGCTCGCCTGCTCTGTCGCAAAAGGCTTCACAAAGGGTATCAGAATGAATTAATTTAATGGGTTAATACCCTTTGTTCGTGTAATACATACCAGTCAGACGCTTCGCTTCCTCTGCCTGGACCTTTTGCTCCGCTCGCAGACAACTTCGTTACTCTGCGTTGTCTCGAGACGGCTCGCATAACAGGATGAGTGCATCCTTACCCTATCACATCATTACGCAAACGGTCAAAGACAATGTATACCTGCATTCTATACAGCAGTCCAAAAAAAGCAATTAAATGACAATCTTTTTATTAACTGCCGCATTACTCACATTGCGTTAAAGGAGGACTATTTTCGTTAACTTATTAAGCAATAATTAATGATTCGCTTTTTTATAAAAATTAACTTTGACAGTCAACATATTAACACCAAGATCAATTGCTTAATAACTAATTAAAAATACAGTGAAAACACGGTGTGAAAATTCAAGAAAATGGTCCCATATTGTGCGGTGATCCCCTACAATAAAATAATCTAAACATATTTAAACCAGTTACAAAGAATGAAATCACCGCATTTTCTCCTAAACCTTTATCATGACGACAATCGAAACTGGCTTAGTGACCAATTAATTATTCTAGACATTAAAGCAGTTTGTTTATTCGAATTCAATTAATACCACCTATAATACATGAAAAAAATATTTACTATTTTACTGTTCTTAACAGCTGGGCAACTTGCGTCCGCCCAAACTGAAGATGTAACTGTAACCATTGCCAAATCCGAATTTAAAGCTAAGCAGGTCATCCCGCCGTCACCTATAGCGGCAGAACTCGGGAAATACGGAAATACACCTGTGAGCCTATTTACCGGTACTCCCAATATCAGTATCCCGTTGTTTGATTTAAAGGGAACGCTTCTCTCATTACCTATTTCGTTAAGTTACAATGCATCCGGCTTTAAACCAGCTGAGATGGCACCATGGACTGGTAGTGGTTGGTCCTTAAACGCGGGCGGAGTGATTACGCGCTCTGTGCTAGGCAACCCTGACATAAGCTCAAATTACTTTGCCTGTCCTTATCCGCTAACACCGCCGGCGTTACCAAATACAAATATTTTTCCTTACTATGATTATATGAATAGCGTGCAAAACGCTTTGGTAGAACCGCAGCCGGACATGTATTATTTTAATTTCGCCGGACATACCGGGAAATTCGAATTGAAGCCTGATCAAACCGTGCTGAAAAAGAGAAAAGATATGCTAGTCATAACCTCGGGTATATTGGCAGCCAACAGTAATTTTACTATTAAGGACGAACAAGGAAATATTTATACTTTTTCAGATGTTGAGACGAGCAGGACACAACCCAATGATGAAGCAGGCCAGGGTAATGGCCCGCCTTATAGTTATCCATCATCATGGTTCCTAACCAAAGTCGTGACGGCCGACGGAAACGAGGAAATGGATTTTACTTATTATGCGACTACCGGAGAACAGACTATCTATCCTGATAATTCTCAAAGCCAGTCATCATCTTACAAGTATCAAACAAACAACCCTGGAAACTTATATTGTAACCCTCCCGTAGTCAGTGGTTATATTGGTGTTGCACCAACTACCTACATCAAAAAAAAATTCCTTCAAAACATAACATTATTAAAAGCAGGGCAGGAAGTCGGGCATATCGATTTTATATCAACCGCAGGCAGGCAGGATTCCGATTTCCCAGAGGACAGAATATTAAATCAGGTAAATGTATATACGCCTAATCCAATCGGCGTGGCTCCGCGGCTAATCAAACGTTATAACCTAAGTTATAGTTATTTTGGCACCTCTCCTAATTATCGGTTGCGCTTAGACGGCGTACAAGAAATGGCCGTTGATGCAACAACTACATCTAAATCGCCCTATCAATTTACCTACAATACCGGTATTGGGAACCCAGATCGTTTTACCAAATCATTAGATCATTGGGGATTTTTCAATAATTCGGGCAATACAACGCTGGTGCCTGCCGATGTAGAATTAGGGAATAACGGCGCGATGGTAAACGTTGGGCTTAATGCTAACCGTGCACCTGATATAAACGGTTCCTCTTGTAACATATTGAATAAGATACAATATCCGACCGGGGGGTATACGATATTTAACTATGAGCTTAATACCGCAAAAGATAGTAGCGGCCATTTTCAATACGTTGGGGGTTTAAGGGTGAACAACATAGTTGATTATTCCGCCACAAATCAACAATCAACCATTAAAACGTACTCCTATTTGCTTGATGACAACACCACCAGCGGCGTGGCCCAATTTCCGGTCTACATTAAAACCACAAAATCCAGCCATTTAATTCAACCTTGTGCTTCTCAAAACCCAGGTGACTGCACTCCATGTCAACTAGTCACTGTTCCGTTTCTTTTTACTACGTATACAGTCTCTACGAATTCGATTTATGGGTTGGGTTCTTTTGCCGGTAGTCAGGTGGGTTATACCGAAGTAACTGAAAGCCAAAAAGACATAAATACGAACATCCCCCTCGGAAAAACGGTTTATAAATACAATGTCGGATTGTCTGGTACCCCATTTAGTTACGGGCATGATGAAGATATTTCAAATGGTGACCTGGCAGAGCAGACCGTTTATGATGGAAACGGAAAAATGATAAAAGATGTTATCAACACCTATACTTACAGTAATCTGGGAGGAACTACCGCCTATCTCGTAAAACCAAATAGCTTTCAAACTAACGCAGATTATTTTTATGAGAAGTCTGACGGCACCTACTCACAATTATATCCGTGGATAACTCCGCCAAGCGGTGTTATTGCCAGCAGAGAGCTTTTCACCCAGCTTTTCGTTGATCAGTATAATTTTTCTAACCAATATAGCCAATTGACCCAGAAAACAGAAAAAACTTATGACCAGGCCAGCGGCCTTTATAAGACACAATCGCTAAATTATGTTTACGGCAATCCCTTACATATTTATCCGACACAAACTACGGTGACCTCCACGGGAAATACACAGGTAATAACGCAAAAGATTTATGCAGGGGATTATCCTTATACCGGAGCAACGACAGATACTGCGGCAAGCGCAATCATTGTGTTAAAGAACAATAATATGCTGGGTGCCGAAATCGAATCACTCCAATACAGGCAGAACGCTGACGGTACTAATAAGCGTTACATCAATGGTTCACTTACTACCTATCTCTCTACGCCTTTACCTACACCGTATAAAATTTATAGTCTGGAAAGTATTATACCGCTTGGCACGGTAACTTCATCCAGTATTAATGGCAGCGGAGTATTTACATACGATAGCCATTATAAAATTGCAGGTACGTTTAAATATCTCAATAATAATTTAATCGAGCAATCAAAAGCGTATGGGCCGGTTACTTCCTATCTTTGGGATTATAGTCAAACGGAACCTGTAGCTTCTGTTACTAATACACATAGTACCAATATTGCTTATACAGGTTTTGAAACTTCTTCCATATCAAATAACTGGCTGTCTCACCTAGTTCTGCTTGATACCATAACGGTCTTTACCGGGCGTGCTTCAGGTGTCCTTTCTACCGGTTCAAAAATCGATGCAACGTTTACCGTAGCCCCACCGCAATCGATAGTTTCCTATTGGGCAAGCGGCCCTGCAACAGTAATGAGCAATACCACCGTAAATGTTCCTGTAAGCTCACAGGGTCTTACTGCAAATGGATGGACCTATTATGAGCACCTGCTGCCTGCCGGAACTACACAGGTTGAGCTAACCGGTGCTATCCATATTGATGAACTAAGGTTGTACCCTGTTCTTTCTCAAATGCAAACCGAAAGTTATGACCCGCTGGTGGGTGTTACCAGCCAGGTATCACCCGGCAGCCAAGTACTTAATTATAAATACGATGGATTAAACCGGCTTACAACTATCAAAGATGTTTACGGCAACATCAAACAAAACTTGGTTTATAACTATGGTCCCGGTGTTGCTGTAACGGCACCGACTCAAACGCTGTTTTTCAACTCGTTGCAGCAGCAAAGCTTTACCAAACAAGGGTGTACCGGCAGTACACCTACATCGGTAGTATACCAGGTGCCGTATGGCCGATATTCGGCTGCTACCCAAGTGGCTGCCGATCAGCTTGCTTTAAATGACATTGCAGCCAACGGCCAAACTTACGCAAATGTTAACGGCCTTTGCCTTTATTATAATGATCAGGCTTATAGTCGAAAGTTTTTTAAAAATGACTGTACTTCCAGCCAGGGTTTAGGTTCACCAGTAGTGTATACCGTTAGTGCCGGGACAGTTTATTCCTTGATTAGCATAGCGGATGCAGATGTGCAGGCACAAAATCAATTAACCAATACCGGGCAGGCTTACGCTAATACACATGGAACATGCTCTTGCGGAGCGGAGGGACAGAAAATGATAAACGGCACTTGCACAACCGGACAGAAAATATATATCAGCAGCACCCCGTCAAATGGACAATATATTTGTGTGTATGAGTATATGTTTAGCGATGGTACCTACAGCCAGACTTATACCGTAACCTCTCCAACAAATTGTGTAAATAATTAATTGCGGATTCTTTTTAAAAAAGATATGATCAGAAAAATAATAAATTCGAAAAGCTTGAGGCTAACTATATTAATTATTTGCGGCTTTATGGTGAATATGCATGCACAAACATGCGTTACACTGGGCGCTACACCTACAACGAGCGAAAACTATATTATTACCTATACGCCAACGGTAGCGGGAATCACCGATCCAACGACATTGCCCTCAAAAACTACCTGCCAGGTAATGCAGAAAATACAATACTTTGACGGGCTGGGCAGGCTGCTGCAAACCTTACAAACCAAAGCCGACGCAAATGCAGATAAGGACCTAGTAACGCCAACGGCTTATGACGGGTATGGGCGCGAAGTTACCAAATATCTGCCTTATGGAGCCACGGGAACATTCGGAAGCTTACGTACCACTGCGTACGCAGACCAAGCCACCTATTATAGCCCCAGTAATAGTATAGTTGGGGTAGTAAGGACAACGTTGCCTTATTCACAAGCTTTTTTGGAATTTTCGCCAGTAAGCAGGCCGTTAGAAACCGGTGCGCCAGGAACGGATTGGCAACCCGGTGCACATACTATTAAAAAAAACTATATATTGAATAATAATATTGCCTTTAACCCAGCAAATAACCTTGGCAGCAGGCAAGTGGTTTATTATACAGCGACAATAAACGCCGACGGCAGTCGCACATTGGGGGTCAGCGGTACTTATAACGACCTCGAATTGCAGGTGACCGTTACGAAAGACGAAAACTGGACAAATGCAAACGGCAGTATTGGCACTACCGAACAATATACTGACAAAGAAGGGCATATCGTTTTAAAGAGGACTTATAACAGCAATGGCACCACTACGAGCATGTTATCCACCTATTACGTGTATGATGATTTTGGGGTATTAGCCTTTGTATTGCCGCCGGGTGTTACCCCTGATGCCGGTACAACCATTAGCCAAACCAATTTGGACAACCTGTGCTACCAGTACCGCTACGACGAAAGGCTGAGGCAAATCCAAAAAAAGATACCTGGCAAAGGATGGGAGTATACGATTTATAACACCCTGGATCAGCCGGTAGCTACGCAGGATGCCAATCAACGCGTAAATAACCAATGGCTGTTTACCAAATATGATGTGAACGGCAGGGTTGCATTTACCGGTATCTGGAACAACGGGAATACAGCTATCACGCAGGCAGCGCTCCAGATTATTTTAACGGGTATAACCACGAACCTTTGGGAAACATCGCTTACTTCAGGCAGCGGTTACACTAACGTGGCATGGCCGACAGGCTCGGTAACGGCTACGTTGGGACTCAATTATTACGATACTTATGCAAATGTCCCCGGCAAACCTGCAACATACAGTGCCCCTGCGGGAAGCAGCACCATGACTCGCGGACTGCTGGTGGCCAATCAAACTGCGGTATTGAATGCCCCTGCAAATTTGCTGTGGAAAGTAAGTTATTACGATGATTTAGGTAGGGGAATTAAAGCATACACCCAACACTATTTGGGAGGCGTATTCAGCACAAACAATTATGACGCGATAACCACAACTTATAATTTTTTGAATGCTCCCACAACAACGACCAGGCAGCACTGGAATACCACCAGTACCACTTACCCATTGGTAACTATCGCAAATACCTATATCTACGACCATGTGGGCCGTAAGGTAAAAACCTGGGAACAGATCACTAATGGTAATAGTACGCCTACCACTAAAACACTCTTATCCAAGGTAGATTTTAACGAGGTGGGCCAGGTAACCACAAAACATTTGCACAGTACAGACAGCGTAAACTTCTTTCAAAATATTGCATACGCTTACAACGAGCGTGGATGGCTTCTTCAAACCAGTGCACCTTTATTTGAGATGCAGTTGCAGTACAATGTAGTTAATGGCATTACGGGCATTACTCCGGTTGCACAATATAATGGCAACATAGCCAGTCAAAGCTGGGGAACAAGTGCCACGCCAAACACTAAAAGCTACACTTATACTTATGATAAAATAAACAGGCTCTTAAGCGGAAATTCTACAGATAATTACAATGAACAAAGTATCGCATATGATTCAGAAGGTAATATTACAGGATTAAACCGTTATTCGGCCAATACCTTGATTGACCAATTGACCTATACCTATAGCAACGGCGGCAACCCCACCAACCAGTTGCAAATCATAACCGATGCAACAACAAGTGACCTCGGTTTAAAACACGGAACGTCGGCTTTCACCTACGACGGCAATAGCAACCTAATAACCGACCCCACCAAAGGAACAGGAATAACCATAGCTTATAATATATTGAATCTGCCACAAGCTATTACAGGAGGAAAAACGATCACATATACTTACGATGCAACGGGACAAAAACTAAGAAGAGTTAGTACAATCACCGGGAACACTGATTATATAAGTGGTATACAGTATGACGGGACGACCACACCATCTTTAACATTCATACAAACTGACGAAGGCAAGGCCGTACCCAGCGGAGCCTCATATAATTACATATATTACCTCGGGGATAACCTTGGCAATACAAGGATAACATTCGACACTAAAACGGGAGTGGCTGCAAATGTACAACAGGATGATTATTATCCGTTTGGTATGGAGATCAGCAGGAGCGCAACGAGTCCGAAAAATGAATATCTTTTCAATAAGAAAGAACTTCAGGAGGAGCTATCAGAATACGATTATGGCGCACGGTTCTATGATCCTGCCATTGCCAGGTGGACGAGTGCTGATCCATTGGCCGAGAAAGCCTATAGCTTAACTCCTTTTAGATATGGATTTAATAATCCTGTCAGGGTTATGGATCCAGATGGCACTTATGAGGTAGATGGTCACTTTTGGACAGTTTATTTAATGCTCACAATGATGGGAAACGATAATGCTTTTAATATTTCTTATTGGACAGAATGGCCGGACTTGCTAATGTATCCTAGTGGGGATGCATCAGGTAGTAACAATAGTTGGCTTCAACCATTAAGTCAGCAGAGAATTCACGCGTTGACTGGCGGGTCATCCAGTGTTGAAAGGGCATCCTCATATGCAAGTGTCTTGGGTTCTACGACTAGCGCTGATCTAGGAATAGCATTGCACCGTTTAGGTGATAGTTATGCACATAGTAAAGTCGGAAACGAGAGCCAAATGTACGGTGCGTCTTTTTGGTCAATTGGACATAGTTGGGATAGTTTATTTGGTACTGATCCAGATTTGATAAGCAATCGTCCAGGATTATATAGACAATATACAAATCAATTAGCTGGGGCTTTAAGTGCACGGTTTGGATTTAAAGGTAAAATTGATATGTTTACATTCGACTATGTGGCAGGGTCTAAAGGAAGCACAGTACAGAATTCTGCAATCTTTGAGACAGAAATTAGCATTCGGCAAGGATTGGCATCATTCAGTGTTGAAGGAAATGAAGTTAACGCTATAGCTAATTATATTAAATCTAGCAATGATCATTTCGGTAGAGATACCCAAGTCAAGTCGGTTTATACAGATGTTGACGTTTATAACAAAGATGCTGACGGCAATTGGGTTAAAACGAAATCTGAGAAAAGAACGTTTGTGGTAATACAATAAAGAATAAATGAACAATTCAATTAAGTTTCCTATAGTTTGCTTTGGGTTACAAATAGTTGTTGTCGCGCTAGCCTACATTTTTTTTCCAATGATTTATCCTGGAGACACATTTATGATCGTCGTCTTACATTTTTTTAACTTTATTATAGGGATAATTTTATTCCCATTGTATTACTTTCTAATCGGAAAAAAAATCAAGAAGAATGCAATTTTAATATTGGCTAATTTAATCTGCATTTTAGTAATAGTAAATTTATTGCCTTTGATAACGGGACATTTGTTATATACTGCGAAGTTGATTAAGGTGATGTTTACTCCTTATAGAATGCAAGGAGCTGCGATAATTGAGTTTATTAATCCAATTATAAGTTTTATTATTACTTCTCTATTTATACCACGTTTGAAGCCAAGAAATGTTGTTGATATAGATTGATTTTCGATATTAGTATATACAATAATCAATATTTTTTGGTACGTATCATTTGTGCGCTATTTTGTGAGTTCTTTTTCAGGCTTTGGCGCCGATCAAAAAAAGATTGGCGGCAAATAAAAAAGCAGGCAAAAGTTCAAGTATAATTGTTAAAGTTCAAAGAAGAAAAGATGTCAAAGAGAATTTTACTGGAAGCGTACTGTAAATTTTATCTTAAAGTCATCGCAGTTTTTTAGTCTAATTTGCATGTCATTTACCTATAACAGGTACGTGACGTAGGAGTAGATAAAAAACAATTATTTGGAAAATGGAATTATACCAATTCTGAAGTTGGAAATGTTATTATCGTATTTATAGAAACGGTAAGGGGTATAGATTTACTGATTCGAACAGAACTATACAGAAATTAAGCATGAAATATCAAAAAGTTCAATCCTAAAAATTTATATTAAATCAATTAGGCCTGAATAATATTATGTTGACGTACTTACATCCGACAAGCTAATGATAATGGAATACCAAGACACAAAGGTCGGGATGTTAGAAAGACAGGGGGTAAATGTTTTGGACGCGGTTAGCCTAAAATAACTAATGAAATAGAGGTCACCACTCTTTCGACATTTTGAGGGTGAAAGATCAACTACCAAACGTGGGGTTGCCGTTTGTAGAGCTTCCCATATAAAAATTCAACAATGGTTCTTAAAATAAGGTTGAACGGTTAAAAAAAGATAACGAATGTTTTGAACAAGCTTGAAGTGAAATCAATGTTTCAGCATTATTAAATCAGGTTTATATGTTGGAGAAAATTCGGTCTATAATTAGCTTTGCACACATAAAAAATATCTAATTTAGACTTATAATGTATACCTTTTTGACATAGCAGGTTCAAAAAATTAAAACAATTAGAAAAATCCTTCAACTTTTGGTTGCATCGCCCATTAAAATGGATTAGCTAAATTCTTTGTCTCGATTGTTTTGATAATAAAAAACAACTATCAAAAAACTATAGATAGTCCTACTTCTATGTTTATTTGTTAGCTATTGTTCCAAATGAGACATTTGGGGATCCATATTCTTGCTTCCATTAGTTTTAGATCGTTCATTGTGTTTAATACAATTAGAACTTCGATTTTATTTTTATTATATTAATTATAGATTAGACAGACTTATTTTTAATTTAGTTCTTAATGAAACTTAACCTTATTACGTCTTTTTTTTTCTTGATTGCTTTCGGCTCACTACTATCCTCGTGCGATGATATTATTGAACCGTCGATAAATAAAAGTCAGATACAATTAGAAGCGCCAGCGGACCAGTATGTGAGCACCAGTTACGCTGTTAATTTTTGGTGGGACGCCGTCAACCATGCTTTAACGTATCATTTGCAAGTCGTTACTCCAAGTTTTGCCTCCCCTGGTAAATTAGTCTTAGATACGGTTATCAGTAAAACTATTTTTTACTTCACCCTCAATCCCGGCCAATATCAATGGCGAGTCATGGCAGAAAACGGCAGCTCTCAAACTCTTTTCACCGCTCCAAGAAGTTTTACGGTTGCAGCCACCTCCATTAAACAACAATCAGTACAGCTGAATGTCCCCGTCAATAATTATCTCACCAATAAAAATATCGCGACGTTTCAGTGGAGCAACCTCTACGGCGCTACCCAATATCGTTTTGAGATTGACACCAACAATTTTGTGAATGAAAGTGCGGTTATCTCAAACCAGGTGGTACCGGGACAGCAACTAAATTTTACTTTTCCCAAGGATCAGGTGTATCAATGGCGTGTCAGAGCGGAAAACGATACCGCTCAAGCCCAATGGTCGGCCATTAACATTATAACTTACGACCATACGCCTCCGGGACAGGCGACTGTAAGCGCACCTGCTAATGGCACGACTGTAGGTAAGCCCGTGTTACTGCAATGGGGTACCGTTGCGACTGCCAGCAAATATAAGCTCTATGTTTTTAAAGCCGATTCTACAACGCTCTATAGCAATAGCTTTCCGCTGACAGTGAACGGTAATAGTTATGGTTTCAATCAAGGTAGTTCAGGAGATAAAGTATATTGGCAAGTCACAGCGCTAGATGCCGCAGGTAACGAAAGTGTGGCCAGTCAAATGCGAAACTTTATATTACAATAAGTGGCATGAAGAAAGGTAGATCAACTACATATGCCTTGATTGCAGCAGTGGCAATGATATGGGGTACTATTATTTATAAGGTAGTTGATGCTTATAAAGGCGATGATGATTCCCCGGTCTTAGCAAATAACACTACTATAAAGAAAGAGCCATACAATGATTATGCGATACCTAAAGATACTGCTCATTTATTGCTCAACTATAAAGACCCTTTCAGGCTAAAAAAAGAAAGGGATACTGTACCAATGGCGATTAAAAGAGTCCATAACACACTGGCGGTTGTTACAAAGCCAGGTATTAACTGGAGCTTCATCAAATACTCCGGATATATGCGCAATCCCGTTTCTAAAAAGACTATAGCACTGTTAACTATAAATGGCAGAAATGTAACACTCGCAGAGGGTGAAAGTGTCGACAATGTGAAGCTGCTCAAGAATATGCGAGACTCGATAAAGATCAGCTATAACGGAAAAACAAAATTTATAACATCTGGTAACCATTAATGAAAAAGATTCTGTTCTTATTATTCCTTCTATTGTCGATTTCAGCGGCAGCGCAAAAAATGCCCGACTCCGGTTTCGATAAGGTCCGGATTGCGGAAAATGACAAAACAATTCTGGCTGAAATTATACCGGTTAATAAAAACCCCAAAGCCAACCCCACCTTATATTACTATTGGTACAGCGCCAATGTAATTCATTTAACACAGGGTGGCTTTAGCGGTAAGCTGCTTAATGGTAGTTACGATGAATTTTACGCAAATAATAATTTGAAACAACAAGGGAATTTCAAAAAAGGGTTAAAGGATGGGGTATGGAAAAGCTGGGATGAAAATGGAACCTTAACCCAGGTTTCCACCTGGAAAAACGGCATTTTGCTAACAAAGCCAACCGTTTCGTTTTGGAAAAAACTAAACATGTTTAAAAAGACGAGCCGGACCCAACCGGATACGACAAGTAAAAAATAAGAAGATCCAAAGCGATTTTTATATAAAATATAGTAGCCTGATATGGTCAAAGCATCAGCCCTTTACATTGTGATTATTATTGCGTTAGTAATCGGAGTACTTTGTTCGGCATTGATTGTTGAAGCTTATTTCTATAAAATGCAATATCAAAAAAAGTTCAGGTACGAGGCCCTGCAAAACAACCTCAGCTCAGGTATAAATATTCTGCTCAATACTGGTGATACATCCTATCTCTACGAAAAAACTTTCAGCCTGTTTAATGGCACAGCAGACTCTGTTTCTCTGAAAAAAATTCCATGGGGACTTTACGATATTGGTATAGTTGAAGCCTTTATTCAAAGAGATACCATATACAAAACGTTTTCTTTTGCAAATACGGTAGATTCGGCGAAATGGGCTGCTCTTTACATCATTGACGAGGACCGGTTGTTGTCCCTTAGCGGAAAAACTACCATCAGGGGTGACGCCTATATACCCAAAACCGGCGTTAAAGCAGCGTATGTTGATAATAGAGCATACCAGGGTGATAAGAGGTTAATTATTGGACACACACATTTTAGTGAAAAAAAGCTGCCGGATTTGTTCTCCGGAAGATTGGATCAGCTCAATAGTATGTATGCTGAGCCACACGAAAACGATAGTGCATTGTTTAAGAAAGACACAATACGCCAATCGTTTTTGTTATCCACCCGGTTTATTAATTTTAAGAAACAGGTGCAAACTATAAAAAATATCAATTTGAACGGTAATATTGTATTGTTATCGGATACGGCAATCATCATTGATAGCTCGGCGGTGTTGAATAATATCTTAATTTTTGCGAAGTCGATTTCCGTTAAAACCGGATTCCATGGTACCTGTCAACTTTTTGCCACTGACTCCATTGCGGTTGATCACAATTGCAGGTTTAATTACCCCTCTTGTTTGGGTGTATTGCGTTTTAGTAAAGTGAATGCCACGGCTACGCAGGCAAAAATCGTTATCGGTGCGAACTGCAATATTGAAGGAACTATCTTTACCTATGAAAAAACAGAAACCGCTCTTAAACCGATGATCGATTTGGCCAAATATGTAAAAATTAAAGGACAAGTGTATTCTCAGGGTATTCTTAAGTTAAAGGATAGCGTCGAAGTTGATGGCAGTATTTTTTCCAGTCGTTTTTTATATCAAAGCTCACTAACACTTTTTGAAAACTACCTGATCAATATCCGTATCGATTCGAAAGCGCTTTCTCCTTACTATTTAACAGGCGACTTATTGCCGGTGGCATCAAAAAACAAAAAGATTTTACAATGGCTGGAGGCAAATTGAATAGCAAAATTAAGGGTTCCACCATAGTGGAGGTCGTGATTTCAATGGTTGTTATCGTAACGGTATTTGGCATTGCCATGATGATCCTCTCCAACGTTTTGCGATTTTCGTTGTCTGCAAAAAAATTAAGAGCGCAAGCCATATTGTGGGAAGTTATGCTCAAAACAGAGCAAACTAAAGATAATACCGCCCAGACTTTTACAATTGACGATTTCAGAGTCGAACAGGAAGCTAAGACATATAACGACAATGCTAATTTAATTGAAATACATTTGGTAGCTTATGACCGAAACCAGCAAAAAGTATCGGAACTGCAAAAAATAATCGTCAATACCAATGATTAACAACAGGGTAAAAGCATTCACGATACTGGAATTAACCATCACTATGCTGGTTACAGCATTGGTTATTGGAATAACCTATACCTCTTATTTAATTGTTTTTAAATCGTATACGTCATTCAATACCAAGAACAATGAACTAGCTGTACTGGTTAACCTGGACCATGTTTTAAAAAGAGATTTCGAAAAGGCAGAAATTGTTTTGAAGGACACTGACGGGATCGCACTGACCATTGGGGAGAACTATATAAAATATGAATTCAAACCAGATTTTGTTGTCAGACATACCATTAAAAAAGATACCTTTAAAGTGCAAACTCAATATGTCAATTTTGCATTTGAAAACGTAGCGATTAATGACGTTAAAAATACTGTGGAACAAAACCGGATTGATGAACTTGGGTTTACAATTGTCCTGCGAAACGAAAATTTTTCATATCATTATCATAAACAATATAGTTCCGCAAACCTGATACAAAGAAATCCATATGCCGTCAATTGATCTGAGCAGATATGAGACTAAAAAAGCTGCTCCACTGTCTAAAGACACCGGTGAAGGTGGCCTGATCGCTTTTTTTAACCGGGACATTAGTTTTGGCGGTAAGGAATTGAGCGATAAAAAGAAAGAATACCTATATCTGGAACTAAGTTCATTGCTTCACTCGGGAATTAATTTAAAGAATAGTTTTGAACTGGTCACCGCTGATCAGCAAAAGGAAAAAGATAGAATTCTATATCAAGGAATACAGGATGCGGTTTTAAATGGCACCACCTTTTCACAAGCCTTGAAGCAAACAGATAAATTCTCTTTGTATGAGGTTTATAGCTTACAAATAGGAGAGGAAACCGGAAAACTTATTGAGGTTTTGCAGGACCTTGCTAAATTCTATCAAAATAAAATAAAGCAGCGTCGTAAAATCGTATCATCATTAACGTATCCGTGTGTGGTAATGACGACTTCGCTTGGGGCAGTATTCTTTATGTTACGGTTTGTAGTGCCCATGTTTGGCGATGTGTTTAAACGATTTGGCGGGCATCTGCCTTATCTCACCGAGAAAATCATTACCGTTTCCAACGCCATGCAAAATAACTTCTGGCCATTTGTAACAGTGTTGGTGCTGGTTGTGGCTTTTATTTTGCTTACGAGAAAAACGGAGAAGTTCAGGGGAGTATTTTCAAAAATATTGTTGCGCACACCGGTGATCGGTAACCTGGTGCAAAAGATTTATTTGGCAAGATTTTGCAATTCGATGCGTTTATTGATCAGCGCCGAGTTACCATTATTACGCGCTATCGCCCTCATCAGGCAGATGATAGGATATTACCCGATTGAGTCTTCGTTAAAAAAAGTGGAGAATGACATCATGAACGGTAAAACCCTGCATGAAAGCTTGCAACAATTCAATATTTACCCTCCGAAAATGATACAATTGGTTAAGGTGGGTGAAGAGACCAACCAGCTCGATTATTTTTTTGGCAGGATATCCGAACAGTATATCGAGGAAGTAGAATACAAAACCTCTACCTTGAGCGGAGTAATGGAACCACTGATTATCGTTTTTTTAGGGTTGATAGTAGGAGTCATATTGATTGCAATGTATCTGCCAATGTTTCAGATGAGCAATAATCTTCAATAAAGAATGGTCAGCGAACCGCTGAAGGTTTGGGTTCCTTTTTTGGCGCTCAATATATAATAATATGCGCCTTCCGGTAGTTTTTTATTTTGGTATTGCCCGTTCCACGGTGTATAAATACCCCTGCTTTGGTATATTTCTGTACCGTAACGAGTATATACTCTTAAGAACACAGTAGGATCGTTTTCGATGCCCGATATCACCCAGGTGTCATTAACACCATCAGCATTAGGGGTAAATGAATTTGGGATATGTATATCGGGGCATTTGTCGCCAATTACAATTTGCTGGTTTGCCTGGCAGCCATTTACATCCGTCACCGTCAGGTTAACCGTTTGGGGACTGGTTGCCTGAAAGGTGTTTTCTCCAACAACATTATTCCATTCATATTTAGTAAACCCGGCTGGTGCCGTTAAGGTAACTATCTCCCTGGCAAACTGGCAAACACTAGTGTCTTTTATTGCCAATACGGGATTTGAGAAAAATTGCACGTTGATAGAATTATCCGAAATACAGCCCGCCGTAGACGTTACAGTTGCCGTGTAATTACCAGTAGTAGCAACTGTAATTTGATCCGTATTTTCACCAGTTGACCATTTTACCGTGCCTCCGTTATAGGTTGCTTTCAAATTTACCGTTTGCCCGTCACACAATGTGGTATTAACAATTTGCTGGATGCTGACTATCGGTAGTGGGTTAAAAACCAACGGTACAGAAGGACTTAATTGTGAACAGCTTGTCAGCATTTTACTGACGACTTGCACCGTGTAGCTGCCGGATATATTGGTGGTGATATTCGTCAAATCCTGGTAGGACGACATAATCGCTCCATTCTGAAGCCAATTTATCGTATAGGCTGGGTCAACAGGTATGTTAATGCTAAGCGTGGCCTGATCGCCGGTGCAGTAGGAAGTTTTATCTGCCGTGACAGTTGGAACCGGCAGTTGTATCATATCCACCTCTACTTCTCTGGACGGGATCCAACTGTTGGTACAAGCGCTAACCTCAACCTTATACAGCCCGGTTTTTGGAACAACAAAGGTAGCTGTGGTGTCGCCATTTAATACGCCGTCCGTGTACCACCGGTAATGGTAAAGTGGATTTTTAATGACTTTCAGCGTGTCAGGCACAAAACCGCAAAATTGCGTTTTGTCTGGGTAATTAAAAGTAAATACTGGCCCCGATATGGTTTGCACCGTTAAATGATTTGTTTCCAGATGCACATTAGCGCAGGGGTCGTATAACACGGCGTAATAATCCCCCGCTGTTTTTATCGCCAGGGAATCCTTACTTTCAAACGGCAACTGACTACCGTTTTTATACCATTGAATTGTCTTTCCCGTGTATTGCGTCGTGTCTAACATAGCGAACACGGAATCACTCAGGCAAATGTTTACCGAAGTTACGCTGATGGGTTTATTCTTAAAAGTATTTACCTGTAGTTTTTGCGTATTGTTGACATATTTGGCATAATCGGGTTTAAGGAGGTATAGACCATCGTCGGCCGCGATCCATACGCCATCCTCACAGATCGGCTTGGTTATCGATGCTGCATTGACGCAGATGTCATTAACCACGGTATTGCCCAAACCCGGATCATGGAATAATGAAAAAGTTCTTAAAAAACTAGGGCCACTGGTATAGATAGAGCTGCTGTAATAAAACCCATTGTCCGTGCCGATCAGCAGATTTTGTTTAATCGGCGTATTCAATTCGTACGGGTTGCCGCTGCCAAATGCGGTTAAGCCATAAATAGTCGTTATTTTATTTACTTTGATATTATCCAGGTAATGGCCGCCAGGAACGTAAATTGAGTAGTAACTCCAGTTGGAGGAGTTTTGGAACATTCCCCGGCTGTTTCCCCAAAATAAATTGGTATACACCGGGTCATAGATGTATACCGATTCATATACGCTAAGGGCGGTATTAATATTGTAGCCGAATGACTTGCCTCCTTCCCACAGGTATTCGGTTTCAACAGAGCCGTCACCCGGCTTAAATATTACCGGCTGGTACTGTATCGTGTCCTGAGTCACTATGTCTGTGGTAGCGAAAGAGCTATCCTTATAGAACTCTGTACGATAAGTCGCTTCATATACCGTGCTGTTGCCATCGTCAGATTGGTTATTAATGGTTTCTGTATTTGAGTCATACAACCTAAATCCTTTATCGGTTCCGATCATTAAAAGCGGTGTTGGCCGTTGTAGCTGATAATATAATCCGGCGTCCATACCGACGGAATTTACGGTGCCGGGTATGCCATCGGCAATTCCGACTAGACGCATGGCCCCGTTTTTAAAATGAATAACAGTTGAGGATTTAGTCGCGATAAAAACCGTGTCCTTGCTACGGCCGGCAATATCGATAAACTGTAGATTATTATATACGGCAAAGGCGGCGGTATAATCGTTAACTGCTAGGGTTAGGCTATTGACGCGGTACACTTCGTTGTTTGCGGCTAGTACCCAAACGTATGGATCGTAAAAGTCACGTTTAACTTTGAGTACTTTTTTCCCTGGCAATAAGCGGGTATTTAACTGGAAATCTACGTCCTGCTGCTGACCACTAGCATTGGCACATAAAATCAGAAGAAAAATAACCAGCAAATTGCGAAACAGCATTGCACATTGATTTAGGCGACGAAAGGTAGTGAAAAGACGATGCAAATCATAAATTATGTGAAGTGCAAGATAGATTCAATAGATGCATCCAGCCGAAGTTATTTTTGAATAACGAACCATTTCGATATGTCTTTATAAACTTATTTGTAAATATTTCTTTTATTTTGAAATAACCATAAAAAGACATTAGATTAGGATCAATATTTTTTTAGATATGACCAAACCTTTATTACAGAAGCGCCTCGATGCATATACTCTTACAGAGATTCTGGTGGTACTTGTAATTATCGGTATTTTGGTATTATTAGCCGTGCCGTCCTTACTTCCCGTCGTTACCAGGGCAAAAGCGTTAGAGGCGAAGACACAGCTCGGCCAGGTTCAGATGTTGGAGCAAAGCTACTTCTATGAGCATTCCAAATATTCCAAAGACCTTTCGGAGATCGGGTTTATTCAGGATAAGCTGGTTACTGAAGGCAGCGATGGGCGCGCTAACTACAGAATTGAGATAACCAGTGCTGCCAGTACGACCTTTACAGCAACTGCAACCGCTGTGGTTGATTTTAACGGAAATGGAACCTTTAACGTGTGGCAGATCAATCAAGACAAGACATTAAAAGAAGTAACTCCTGATTAAGTGTGGTTAATTGAAGTTGTTATTCTGGGCGTGTTATTGGCAATTTTCGTTCAGGACATTGGAGGAAGATCGGTCAATTGGGCATTATTTCCTGCATTGATTACTTTATTGTTTGCTTTACAACTACTCGCGCATAAGTCGCTTGCAGTTGTCACGCACACAGGTCTGATTAATACCGCATTTTTGGCGTTCCAACTGTTAGTGGTATCAATTTATT
>Ga0206797_1042_pt2 | contig 28601 bp, 32 predicted proteins | sample Alteio_BWOrgCont_69_FD_152894 | JGI IMG/M metagenome (GOLD analysis project Ga0206797, IMG submission 152894) | Enriched cells from forest soil in Barre Woods Harvard Forest LTER site, Petersham, Massachusetts, United States -... | ecosystem: Environmental > Terrestrial > Soil > Temperate forest >...
GTTTTTCACACTGGCTTATGGGCAAACGCAGCCGCCATTGGAATTATCTAACAAAAAGGCTTCAAAGCAGGCTAAAGCGCTTTATAGCTACCTGCAGGATATGTATGGCAAAAAAACATTATCGGGCCAAATGGTTTCCAATTTCGGTACGGTTGATGAGCTCAAATACATCCAGGATGTTACGGGTAAACAGCCTGCAATTCGCGGGATGGATTTTATTGACAGCGCCAAAAATGACGATGAAGTACAGTTTGCCAAAGAGTGGTGGAAAAAAAAAGGAGGTATCCCAACCATCATGTGGCACTGGGGCGCGCCCGGTATCGGTGAAGGGTATGTAAATTCAAAAAAAGAGATTGATATAAATAAATGTTTTGAAAAAGGAACGCCCGAATACAAAGCCTTCTGGAAGGAGCTTAAAGAAAAAGGCCGGCTGCTTAAAAAACTAAAAAGGGCACATGTCCCGGTGCTGTGGCGTCCGTTTCATGAGCTTAACGGCAATTGGTTTTGGTGGAGCAAACAGGGACCTGAACAGTTTAAACGCTTATGGATAACCATGTACGATTATTACGTGCATAAGAAAAATCTAAAAAATCTGATATGGGTTTTTTGCTATACAAGCAAGCCCGATAGCGCCTGGTATCCCGGCCGTAATTATGTTGACCTGGTTGGTGCTGACACTTACAGCGATGCCAGTCCGCACGCAGATATGTACAACAAGGTGAAAGAAATAGTGGGGAGCCAGATGCCAATACCATTTCATGAATGCGGCATACCGCCAAACCCCGACCAATGTATAGCGCAAAACGTAATATGGTCGTGGTTTATGGTTTGGCATACCAGTTTCATAACCAGGATAGACAAGGATTATCTAAAATCTGTTTATGACAACAATTTAATCATAACCCTTGATAAAGTCCCTGATATTATGGCCGTCTACGGCAAAAAGAAATAAGGTTATTAAAACGACTCGTTTAAATTAAGAAAGAACCCGCGGTTGCCAAACTTGCCAAAAGCATAGTCAAGGGCGAGATTGGTCCGGGTAACTTTGTTAAACAACACGCGCAGACCCGCACCGCCGCCCGGTTGAAAAACCTGGAATATTTTTGTGCCCAACTCGTCGTTCGCCGTTTGCATGCTTGCAAAGGCAACGCCGCTGATAAACTTATTTGCCAAAATGGGGAAACGAAACTCGGCCTCCGTATCGTTGTACTCGGTGCTTTTAAAATACTGTGAGGTATATCCCCTGCCGCTTCTGAAAGACATGTCCCTGGCGGTGCCGGGTAATTCAAGATAAGGTATTGCGCCGCTTGCGAGATAGGAGCCCCAGTTCCAGAAAGCAAGAACGGTTTCAGGATTGACAGCTGATAAACTAAAATACTTTCTGAAATCGGTGGTAAACTGAACTGCATTTTTTGTACTCCCTATCCATGTTTGGTTAATACGGACACCTGCGTCAAAATAAATGCCTTTGTAAGCCCGGTTGGGATTATCGCGCGAGGTATACTCCACATTAAAAAGAAAGCCGCTGGATACATAATGATCCTGCGGAAAGCCGTGCTGGTTATTGTAGACACTAAAGGGTGTGCCATTGTTTATAGTATCCTTTTGATTAATATCACTCCGGATTTCGGCCGATATGCCTGCCCCCACAAAAAGGTTCTTCGCCACCTTTTTATAAACCTTTTCCCTCACATTAAAATAAAACGAATGTATCGCATAAAGCTTATGCGCAGGATCGGCCAGCACCTGGTCGGCAGCATCTCCCCCTCCCAAATCGTGTCCTATTCCAACCCCATAATCGGGCGCGGTGGTTTTTGCAACCACAATGTTGCCCTGGAAGTTCCATTTATTACCCGGCGTGAATACGTTGTGGTTTACATAAAAATAAATGATCCCTTTAGTAGTAATCGAAGCTGATGTAGCAGCGACTGAAAGCAGTGTATTGGGATCGCCTCCTAACCGAACGCCAGCCACCGCCTTAATGCCGAGCTGGGCGCCAATGGTTGGATTGGCAGCTATATTGGGCACAACCGTTATGCCGGAACTTTTATGAAGCGAATCTGCTTTCCGGCTGGGGTGGAAGACGTTCCGCATTAAATCACCGAAATCATATTGTTTGAATACGCTGCGTACCGGTTTTTCATGGCTTAAAGAATCGGCCTTCAAAGAATCGACTGGCGGGCCAACTTGTGCGTACACGAACGACCCGGGACTTATTATCAGGATTAGCAGTAAAAGCTTTTTAATGTTCAAATTCAACGTTTAACTTGTTAGCATTGTAAACCGACAGATCAATTAAATGTTTTCACTCATATTCCAGCAAATGAATCCAAACGGCGGCGGTCAAAATTAATTATTCGATATTAATAACCGCAGTATGTGAATTTAATTGCCAAACTATTTTTATTTTATACTTTGCAAGTCATTTACCGGGGCGACGCGGCTATATTTTTGAGTTTAACGATTTAAACGAATGCAGCAATATATATTAGGGATTGATATTGGCACAGGAAGCACAAAAGGCGTCGCCGTTGATTTAACCGGGAAAGTAATTTGCACGGCACAGCATCATTATCCCACTTTTCATCCCGAACAGGGCTTCAGTGAGCAAGACCCGGAAATGATCTGGCAGGCGTTTGTTAAATGCATTAATGATATAGCAAAACAGTTATCCGATGCGCCTGCGGCGATAAGCTTGAGCAGTGCATTGCACACGGTAATCTCTGTAAATGAACAAGGAAAGGCGATAAGCGCCATGATGACGTGGGCAGATATAAGAAGCGAAAGTATCGCCATCGAAATAAGGAATTCACCACAGGCCGAAAATATTTATCGTGTAACAGGTACGCCTATTCATCCGATGTCGCCCCTGTGCAAATTAATATGGGTCAGGGAAAATAACGAAGCATTATTCAAAGACACCTTCAAATTCGTTTCTATTAAAGCATATATATGGTATAAACTGTTTGGTGAGTTCCAGGTTGATTATTCCATCGCGTCAGGTTCCGGTTTATTTGATATCATTAATTTATGTTGGAGTGAAGAAGTTTGCCGCTTCGCCGGTTTTCCCGTAGACAAGCTTTCTATGCCCGTTAATACCACTTATACCAGGAAAGATTTGAATCCGGTTACAGCCGGACTACTTGACCTGCCTGCCGATATCCCGTTTGTAATTGGCGCCAGTGATGGCTGCTGTGCCAACCTGGGCAGCTTTGTAACCGAACCCGGAACAGCTGCCCTCACCATAGGTACAAGCGGCGCGGTACGGGTAACCGGCCCGGCGCCCATATACAACTTTGGCGCGATGACTTTCAACTACCTGCTTAACGAAAAAACATTTATAAGCGGCGGTGCCGTAAATAATGGCGGCAATGCGGTAGACTGGGTAATAGAGAAATTTTTGAATATATTAAAACCGACAACAAGGGATTACCAGGATATGTTCGGCGCTGTTGAGCTGGTTCCCGCCGGGAGCGGCGGTTTACTATTTTTACCTTATTTGTATGGCGAGCGGGCGCCCATCTGGGATGCCAAAAGCAGCGGGGCTTTTCTAAATATCAGGCCCGAGCATAGCCAGGGTCATTTTTTAAGAGCGGCCCTCGAGGGTATTTGTTATGCATTAAACGATGTGCTTACCAGCCTGGAAACAGCATCAGTAAACATAACGCAGGTTAATATAAGCGGCGGGTTCACCGTTTCGCCAACATGGACGCAATTGGTTGCTGATATAACGGGGAAAAACTTGTTTATGCCACAACCCGATGACGCTTCGGCCCTCGGGGCGGTTTACCTGGCCATGGACGCTTTATTTCCGGACATGAGTTATCCAAAGCCTAATCAAAAAGAGGCCCTTAGCATTAAACCCGACATGGAGAAGCATAAAATTTACACCCGTACCTTTATGCTTTATAAAAAGGTTTATGAGAATGTGAAGGATTGTATGGAGCTTTTTTATAATTTGAAATAATCAGCGCCAATCTTCCACAAATCTTCATACACGCCGATTTATTTCATCATTCAAAATTCGATATTCGGTGTTCGATATTTTAATTTTGTCTTCGAGGGCCTTTTAAAGGGACCTGCGTTTAATTGATGCAGCCACTATTGTTTTACTAAAGCGAAAACAAATGGACAACCCATCCGGAATAGTTTTTGGTACACCGGGCAGCCCTCCCACCTACTGGCTCACGCGGTTTGTGATCCTTCGGCTGCTGGGCATAGTTTATGCTGTGGGGTTTCTCGTGGCCATTAATGAGCTTGTTCCTTTAATAGGCGCTAACGGACTGCTTCCTATCGGGACTTACCTAAAAGAGGTAGGCGCGGCACTTGGTTCGTCCGGGGCCGGTTTCGTGCGGCTGCCATCAGTTTTTTGGATATGGCATACTGATACGGCACTTTTAACCGTGGCGTGGATTGGATTTGTGCTTTCCTTAGTGGTAGTAGCGGGATATGTTAACGCACCGATGCTGGGGATCATATGGTTCCTCTATATGTCTATCGTTCACACCGGGCAGGATTGGTACGGATACGGCTGGGAAATTCAACTTAATGAGACCGGGTTCCTTGCGATATTTTTATGCCCATTGCTGGATATGCGCCCGTTTCCAAAACGGCCGCCGCCAAAAACGATCATCGTATTATTCCGCTGGCTGATTTTTCGTATCATGCTCGGCTCCGGGCTAATCAAGTTTCGCGGGGATGCGATATGGCGCAACGGTACCGCGCTGAGTTACCATTTTGAAACGCAGCCCATTCCCGGGCCATTTAGCCGCTGGTTTCATTTTTTGCCCCGTAACGTGCTTAAAATCGGCGTTTGGTTCAATTTCCTGGCCGAGCTTGGCGCTCCATGGTTCGTTTTCTGGCCTCGGATAGGCCGTCACATCGCGGGCGTTGTGATCGTACTGTTCCAGGTCGTTATTATTCTCAGCGGTAACCTTTCTTTTTTAAACTGGCTGACCATCATCCCGGCTTTGGCTTGTTTTGACGATGGCTTTTGGGCACGTTTGCTTCCGCGGATTCTTGTACGCAAGGCTGCAAACGCCGTCGATCACGCTGAAGAGTCGAAACCTATGCTAACCACCGCCCAGGCGGTTACTATCGTGGTTGCGCTGCTCAGCATACAGCCCGCACTTAACATGTTATCGCCCGGGCAAGTGATGAATAGCTCCTTCGACCCGTTGGATCTGGTAAATACCTACGGTGCATTTGGCAGCGTTGGGCAGGAACGTTTCAACGTAGTTTTTGAAGGAACAGCAGACGATACCACTGGCAATCACGCTGCCTGGAAACCCTATATCTACAAAGGCCTGCCGGTATCGCCTTACGAACGACCACCGCAAATTGCTCCGTACCAGCCCCATCTGGACTGGCAAATGTGGTTCGCGGCCATGTCATCGGCTGAACAATACCCGTGGACCTATAACCTGGTATGGAAACTCCTTCACAATGACCGCGAAGCTATAAGCCTGTTTGCCGGAAATCCTTTCCCCGGCAAACCGCCGCGTTTTGTAAGGGCAGTATTATATCGCTATCAATTTGTAGAGCCCGGTAATGCGCAGGGCCTTTGCTGGACGCGGCAGCAAATCGGCGACTGGATTCCGGCCTTTTCTGTTAACGACCCGCGCCTGCTGGAATTTCTAAAAAGTGCTGGCTGGGTTAAATAAAATACAAAAGTGAACTAAGGAACTGCGATCCGCTATTCGCTTTCCTCCTCCAGCCTTTCCTCTTCCAGGTCCAGCCGGTTTTCCACAATCCGGATCACATCATCATCGTAGCCTCTTTTTTTACGAAAGCTGTGTAATACCCGCCGCTCATGTTCCATTACATCGATCATAATCTTCTTAAAGCGGCCAATTTTCTCACCCGGCCCTTCGCCGGTGAGCAGCTGCACCTTAAAATCATATAGATCGTGCTTGTTTTGTAATATTGGGTTGTTTTTGATGTCCTCGGCGTATTTTTCCCTCAGTTTCTCAAGCCCCGCTTTGTACAGCTGCGTCTCAATTTCCAAAATCTGCTGTTCATTGGGCTTTTCACCAGCAATAAACTGGGGCCGTATTTTCTTAATCACCCAGGGCAACATCAATCCCTGTCCTACCAGCGTTATAATAATTACTACGAAGGTTATAAACAAGATAATGTCGCGGTTTGGAAATGCTTGTCCGCCCGGCAGCAGCAACGGCACCGATAAAGCCGAAGCCAGCGATACTACCCCACGCATACCCATAAAGCTGCTGATAACCGGGTTGCGCCAGCCCGGCCTCCGTTGAGCCACTGTAATAAAGCGGCCGATAAACCGGGTAAATACCGATGAAAAGAGACCGGAGAACAGCCTGACCAAAATAACTACCAACGATATAATGAGGGCGGTTACAAGTGATTCGGCTAACTCACCGTCTCTTACATGCTGCATAATCTCGGGCAACTGCAAACCGATCACAAAAAACACCACAGCATTTAAAATAAACACCAGCGCCGACCAGATGGCATTTGACTTGAGCCTGCTTGAATGAGAAAATACAAAATGGTTTTGGTAGGCAATAAACAGCCCGCCACTAACCACCGCCAGCACGCCCGACGAATGCAGTGCTTCCGCTGTGAGGTAAATCAGGTAAGGCAATACGATTGACAATGTTATATTCAGGTTGGCCGTAGTAGGCAGCCAACGGAAAACCGCGTAAAAAATAAACCCGATGATCAAACCGATAACGATGCCGGATATCACCACCAAAACAAAACCGCCCACCGCATGCTGCCATACAAAATGATTGCTGGCAATTGCCAGCAAGGCAAAACGGAAAATGGTTAAGCTGGTTGCGTCATTGAGCAGGCTTTCCCCTTCTAAAATCGCAACCAGGCCCTTTGGCAGTTTAATAAATTTCAATAGTGCTGTAGCCGCTGCTGCATCAGGAGGCGATACGATGGCGCCCAATAAAAAGCCCTGTGCCAACGTGAAGCCGGGTATGAGGTAATAACTCACCAGTGCAACCGAAGTTGCCGTTAGCAGCACATAACCAAGCGCCATCACGGTAATAATGCGCCGCCAGCGCCAAAGCGCTTTCCAGGAAGTATTTTGAGCGGCATCATATAATATCGGCGGGAGTATGATCAGGAAAACCAGATCGGGATTGATTTGCACGTCGGGCATGCCCGGAACAAATCCCAGTACCAAGCCCGCAGTCACCAAAAATATAGGATAAGCGATCTTCAGCTTTTGCGCCAGCAAAACCAAAAACGAAACGCTTAACACCAGGCCGAGGCAAAGCAATAAAATTTCTTGCATGCTTAAAAATGGAGATTTGGTTTGAGATTAACAAGGGTGGTGCGATTTCTTCCCTGAAAAAACTTTGTTAAATAACCCGCCGTTCAGTAGCATGGCGTAGAAACCCTCTCTGCGGAGCGCAAGGAGGTAATTTTGGATTAATCCAGCGCTGCCATCGCCAGCTTAATAATATCGTCAAACACCGCTTTATCGGTAGTTGATTTTGCGGTTACGCGAATGCCTTTTACAGTGTTAAACGTAAACCTGGCCAGTGCCTTTGCATCCTTTTGGCTGCTGATCTCGCAACTTTCCTGCCCTTTTTTTATGGCCATGTAAAAGGCATCTTCCATTTGCTGGTCGTTCTGGCATATCATCCGGTTAACCTCCTCGTCATGTGGGGCCACTTCCACTTCGGCATTAACCATAAAACAGCCCTTGTGCTTTTTATCGCTCAGCATTTCGACGGTAATGTATTCCAGTAATTTTTTGATAGCCTCCTTAGCCGATCCCGTATTACTCACAATATTGCATACTTTGCCCGAGTTAGTATCCTGGTAACTTTGCAGCGCCTTAATAAACAACGTATGCTTGTCGCCATAGGTATCATAAAGGCTGGAACGGCTGATACCTAGCCCATCCACCAAATCCTGCATAGACGTACCATTGTATCCCTTGTGCCAAAAGATATCTATCGCCTTGCACAGCACTTCATTTTCATCAAAATCTTTTGTTCTTGCCATAACGGGAATAGCTTCGCCTGTAATTAGGCAAAGCTATTCATTTTATAGGGTTTTTAATAATGGGGCTCACACCTCACCCCAACCCCTCTGCAGGGGAGAGGGGCTCTCAAGTCCTCTCCTTTGGAGAGGATTTAGGTGAGGCGAGAAGCGCAAGGCTTTTACCTCACACCACCACCTGCTAATAAAGTCTCGCCGGTTAACCAGCGTGATTCTTCGGATGCTAAAAATACAGCAACCAATGCGATATCTTCCGGCTGACCGATACGGCCAAGCGGTGATGTACGCACGCTTTCCTTTTCGAAATCGCTGCCGATAAAGCCTGCATTATGCGTGCCTTCGGTTTCAACCATACCGGGATTGATAGAGTTTACCCTGATCTTTTTAGGGCCAAGCTCTTTGGATAATACATGGGTGATCGCGTCAACCGCGCCTTTTGTTGCGGTGTAGATAGAACTTCCAACCGGTGCGACATTGCTTACTACCGAACCAATGTTAATGATGCTGCCGCCGTCTTCGTTAAAGCTTTTTAATGCGCCTTGTGTGGTTAACAGCAGTCCCAACACATTGGTATCAAACTGGCTGTGGAAATCTTCTTCGTTTATTTGCTCAATCGCACCGAATTTGTACACGCCTGCGTTATTTACCAGGATGTCTACCGCGCCAAAGGCCTTGGTGGTTTCGTCGAACAGACGAGCGACATCTGCTGATTTAGATACGTTGCCCTGCACCGCAATGGCCCTGCCCCCGTTGCTCACGATTTCTGCAACTACTTTATCCGCACCATCTTTGGCTGAGGAATAGTTTACCACTACCGATGCGCCTGCGGCTGCCAAACTTTTGGCTATGCCTGCGCCTATACCTTTTGAGGCCCCTGTTATTACTGCTACTTTGTTTGCTAACTTTTTCATGTTGTTGTGAATGATTATTTTTTATATTTGGAATAATCGTTCCACAAATGTATATCTATTTTGGAATGTTCATTCCGTTAATAAAAAGTATGATGGAGAGATGACAAAGAGGGTGGATGAATGGATTACGCCAAAAGCCTTAAAAAGTTTATATTTGATTATTAATGCGCCCAATCTTATCACAATGAAAGTTGTCAAAACCCTAATCTTCGTTTTTTTATCCTTAATTGCGCTTGTAAATAAAATTTATGCGCAAAAGGACTATGTGATCACTTCAAAAAAAGACACCATTTTTTGTAAAGTCAGGACACATGGGCTCATCAATCCCGTTTTACAATACAGGGTCAGTGAAAAAGATAACTACACCGACTTTGATTCCACGATAACAGAATACTTTATTGCGAAAGACACAGGCAGCTACGTATTTAAAAAGGACCCCGTTCATAAATACCAGGGTTTTGTCAAATGGATTGAAAGAGGCAGAATCAATTTATATACCCGGGAAGTGGCATATTCCAGTATGAATGCCGGAACTGGTATGGTTAACGGTGGAACTACCACTTACTATTATGCAAGTAAAGGAGACGGTGATTTAACATTGATGAGTCCCCTTGTAGGTCCCCGCAAATATCGGGAAAAGGTATTTTTTGATTTATTTTCGGATGACATTATCCTCCAGGAAAAATTTAAGAATGCTCGAAAGAGTGATCATAGCGGGTCCTTTACGTATGACTGCATTGAGGAATACAATAAAGCATATGCAAGAATCGATAGCATCGGCAGCAATGCCTGGGATTATATCGTCACTAAAAAAAATGACACCGTTAGGTGCCGGTTGAAATATGATTTTTTAACCGGCAATTATTTATACAGGGCAAAAGATAAAAATGACTATGTTAAAATTGACAGCAGCTATATAAACGGTTATTTCAATGCGGTGGATAACATCACGTTTAAACTGATAACGTTACCGGAACAAAATAAAAAGGAGTTTGTGAAATGGCTGGAAAAAGGTACCGTTAATTTATTTGAACGAACCGAATTAGTTGGCGACACCGGCGACCGGTCGGTTAAGTATTATTGGTACGTAAATAAGAACAACGAGCATTTAATATCCATTAAAATTAAAGCAGAATATGTGTATGACCTGCGCACGCATAAAGATCAGTTAGCTGCGTTCAGGAGCGTTATTTCGGATGATAAAAATCTGCTTGCCGAATTCAATAACAACTTTAAAGATGCCGATCCAAATACTGATAATGCTATTAGGTATTATGTTCAACAATATAATGAAAAGCATTTAACAGGTAATAAGACCGGCAGGTAAGCTTTATAAAAAAAGACAGCGCCCGGCCAATCCGCCGGGCGCTGTCTTTAAAAAAAAACTATTAGTTGAAGGTTACTGAATAGCTGTTTGTTGTGAAGTTAAGACCGCCGCTTGAGCTGGTGATCTCAAAGCCATAATCAACATTTCCCTGGGTGATATTGCCAAACCAGCCCTTGCTTTCTATCCATTTTTGAATGGCTAAAATATCAACCGTACCTGAGTTGGTTTTTGTTGTGCGGATAAAAGTATAAACATTGTTACCCCCGTTGTTGCCCCGGTACACATTCCAGGTATGGCCGCCAACGGTAACATTGGTAAATACAGGCGTGGCCGCTCCGTTTGAGCCATAAGTATATGAAATAGGACCTACCGCGCCTGTATAATTAAACCACAGCATGGTTTCATTTGCATTGGATTGATCCCAAATGTCGTAAGTTGATTCCCACGAGCCGCCGCTTGGTGTGGTGGCGTTAAAGCTGCTGGTAAGCGATTTTAATGAGCTAAGTGATTTATTAACATCCCTTGCTGCGTCGGGGTATGATTTTACACCACCTGTATTAGGCTGATTTGACCATACACCCCAGTTACTGCCTGAATTGGCCCATATATTTTGCGGCCCGGCCCCGCTGCCCCAAACATCGTTGTAAACGGTGTAGGAACCACTGGTAAATTGACCGAAATTAGCAGATGACGACCAGTTAGCTTCTACTGAAGCATTGGCTGATGGTTTTGGAGCTGAAGAATCCTTTTTGCAGGAAGCAACTGTAGCAATGATAATTGCACATAAAAGTACTTTTTTCATAATTTGATATTTGTTTTATAATTGGTTATCCAAAAATAACCCAAAAATCATGCAAAGCACTTTCACTAATTGCTCAATTGTTTACACTAATTTCTCAATTATTAATTATTAAATTAGAAGTTAAGGTTGAGGGTTAAAGATTAGGGATCAGAGGTCAGAGGCTAAACTTCGCTAGCCGGCCAATATAATCGGGGGTTGACGGACAGAAATCGCATTAATATCCACCAAATTCCTGCACCCATATATTATTATACTGCGCGGCACCCAGCTCAACGTAGATACTGTCCATCATGGCCATGCAATGGTCGGGGCTATTTTGCCAGGCTGTCATCACCTGCTGCACATTATTGTATCCCTCTCCAATGTTTTCACCGATATAGCTGCCGGTAAAGCCAAACTTTACATCACGTTCAATCGGCGATGAGCCATCAGGAGCAATATGGTTAAAAAAATGGCCTGTATACATTTGTTTAGCATACGCAGCGGCGGCGGCCTCAAGATCGCCGTTCCATTTAACAGCAGGCACGGGCGGCATATAGGTGGTTCCGCAGGTGCAGCCGGTAGTCCGGAGTTTGTTCACGGCCGTCAGCATTACCGTGGATAAATCCACCGCAGGTGTTTCTTTTTTCGTGCAGCTTACCATAGTAAGACATAGCACCATAAAAAGCACGATGATCTTTTTCAAGGTATTTAATTGGAGATTCAATGGTAATAATTTTTTTAATATAACCGTCATAAATACATATAAAAATGTCGTTATCTTTATAAATAATTGAGTGTTCTACTCCATGAGCCAATTTACCCCCGACCAAAATAATACGGACATCCGCCGATTGGAAGATCTGGCGTTTAAAAACCCATCCAAAAGGATAAGGCCCCTGGTGCATATTATTGACGATAGTTATGATATGCGGATGTTTTTAAAAAACGAGTTCGAGGATGATTATCTTCTTATTGATTCGGACAATGGTTTAAATGGATTTGAAAAAGCGGTTTGCTCGCTGCCGGATATTATTATATGCGACGTACATATGCCGGGAATTAGCGGCATAAAATTATGTAAATTGCTTAAGGAAGACCCGCGTACCTGCCGGATACCTGTATTGTTGCTAACCGGTAACAGCAGCGACGAATGCTTGCTCGACGGATTGAAAAGCGGGGCCGATGGTTATGTAACCAAGCCGTTTAATTTTGTTATTTTAAAGGCCAGGATCGATAACCTGGTGAAATCAAGAAAGCTATTAATGGGATTTTTAATTGAACCACAGGCACAGTCGGTTCAAACTACATCAAGCCATAATGATGAGCTTTTTTTAAAAAAGGCCAATGAAATTATTGAACACAACCTCGGCAATTCGGCTTTTGAAGCCAATGATTTTGCCAGGGCCATTGGCATGAGCCGGGCGCAGATATACCGCAGGATAAAAATGGTTACCGGCCGTTCGGTTAAAGAATTCATCCGCATTACCCGTCTTAAAAAAGCAGCTAAACTGCTCATCAGCAGCAATCAAAATATCTCGGAGATAGCCTACCAGGTTGGCTTCAGCTCGGTAGCCTATTTTTCATCCTCATTCAGCAGCCATTTTAAGGTAAGCCCAAGTAAATATGTCTTGTTAAACAGGGGTAAATGAGTCGATAGGCGTTTTAAACTAACGCGAAAATGAAGTTAACCAGTTCTCACAGAACTTATACTACATTTAACCCGGCTACTTCTATGACTATGGAAAACAAGGTTCAAACTAGAAAAGCTATAATCAACTGGTTCAGCAGCTTTTTTTTTGATCACTACATTTCCGATCGAGTTATTGGCAATTTGTCTTTGGTCATGCTTTTTAGCGATTACCCGTACCAGTATCGGAGCATTTAGGCAACTAGTTTAATCGAATTTCAACTCATTTACAATAAAAATCAAAAATAGTATAGTAATTCTATAGGAATTATATATTATTGTAAATAATATAACTAATCTATCATCAACGATTTAAAATGGCAGAACAAAAGACAAAACAAACAGCCTTGGGCGATGTAGCCGCCAGGCAATTGGCCATCGCTACTCGCACGGTCCCTCAATTATCAAGAATTACACCCCGCTGGTTACCCCAACTTTTGAATTGGGTACCTGTTGAATCGGGCGTTTACCGCTTGAATAAAGTTAAAGATGCAGAAAATGTTGAAGTGGATTGTTCTTCCCGGGACGAACGCGAACTGCCATCGACATTTGTGGATTACGTTGAAAATCCTCGGGAGTATAACCTGAGCGCTGTAAATACGGTGCTGGATGTGCATACCCGCGTATCCGATCTGTATAGCAAGCCTTACAACCAGATCAGTGAACAGCTTCGTTTAACTATTGAAATAATAAAAGAACGGCAGGAAAGCGAGCTGATAAACAATGAAGAATATGGATTGCTTCACAGCGTTGCCGCAAACCAACGGATAAAAACCAGGCTTGGCCCTCCCACCCCTGATGATCTTGACGAACTGATCACAAAAGTTTGGAAAGAGCCGGGGTTCTTCCTTCTTCACCCTTTAGCCATTGCCGCTTTTGGCCGCGAATGTACCCGCAGGGGCGTTCCCCCACCAACCGTTTCGCTTTTTGGCTCACAATTTATTACCTGGCGCGGTATTCCGCTCATCCCTTCGGATAAGTTGCCAATTCATAACAATAAATCTAAAATCATCCTACTCAGAACAGGCGAGAGCCGCCAGGGCGTAGTTGGATTGTTCCAGCCTGGTTTACCCGGAGAGCAGTCGCCTGGGTTGTCTGTCCGCTTTATGGGTATCAATAATAAAGCCATTGCCTCCTACCTGGTTTCGCTTTACTGTTCGTTAGCGGTATTGGTTGACGACGCGATTGCAGTTTTGGACGATGTTGAATTAGGTAATTACCATGAGTACAAATATTAACGACGACAGCCTTCCTAACTTGCAGGAACTGGAGAAACTTGCAAATCAGTTTTTCAAATCCTTGCCGGGAAGTCCCGACCATATTTCTCAAACCAGCCCGGTGGGTGATCAGCTAAGCAGCGCACACGGCAACGATGATTTTCCGGTTGGTTTGCTAAGTAAAAATCCGCAGCCGCCCTCCCTTTCCGGTTTTGGCGCCTCCCCTTCCGCTATTAACCAGGGGAACGTAGTCGACATAAAAGAACCTCAAACCAGTTTCGATGACCCGGTTTTGAAGGGTTCACATCCGTCGAATGACGCGAACTTATTTGGCCTCCCGTTTTCGGGAAGCGGCCCATCATCACCCGATAGTTTTTTCCAACTACCCTACCAACAGGAACAATCGTTTGACAACGAACTGCGGAATATCCTGAATAAAATAAATGCTGCCTCATCGGTTCCGCAAGTTCCTTTCAGACCAGAACGACCGGCCGCAGCGCCCTCGTATTATTTTTTAAAAACGGTACCTGCCCAGTTTTCTGTTCCGGGATCTTCGGGTGCAAGCGGGATCGTAGCTCCTCCTTTTGACGTAAATATCATCCGCCAGGATTTTCCCATCCTCAAGGAAAATGTAAACGGCAAACAACTGGTTTGGCTGGACAACGCTGCCACTACGCAAAAACCCAAACAAGTTATTGACCGGATCAGCTATTTCTACGAACACGAGAACTCAAACATCCACCGCGCAGCGCATGAGCTGGCCGCTCGTTCAACTGACGCTTATGAAGGAGCAAGGCAAAAAGTACAACGATTTCTGAATGCAGCATCACCGAATGAAATCATTTTTGTAAGGGGCGCCACCGAAGCCATAAACCTTGTCGCGAAAAGCTGGGGCGAACAAAATCTGCAGACGGGCGATGAAATAATCGTCAGCCACCTGGAGCATCATGCCAATATCGTTCCCTGGCAGCAGCTTGCCGCGCAGAAAAACCTCAAGATCAAAGTGATACCGGTAGACGATGACGGGCAAATTATCATAGCCGAATATGTAAAATTGCTTGGCCCTAAAACTAAGCTGGTTGCTTTTACACAGGTATCCAACGCACTCGGTACTGTTACGCCTGCCGCGCAAATTGTACAGCTGGGACATTTAGCGGGGGCCCGGGTTTTGGTGGACGGCGCGCAATCAGTATCGCACATGCCTGTTGACGTACAGGCACTAGATGCGGATTGGTTCGTTTTTTCGGGACATAAAGTATTTGCACCGACGGGGATTGGTGTATTATACGGAAAAGAAGACCTCTTAAATGAAACCCAACCCTGGCAGGGCGGCGGCAATATGATTGTTGACGTAACCTTCGAGGAAACTAAATACCATAACGCGCCCGGCAGATTTGAAGCCGGAACCGGGAACATCGCCGACGCCGTCGGACTTGGCGCAGCCATCGACTACGTGACCCGTATAGGGATGCCGGCCATCGCTCAATATGAACATTACCTGCTGGTTTATGCTACTGAACTGCTAAAAAATGTGCCGGGGCTACGGTTAATAGGAACGGCACCGGATAAAGCAAGTGTGCTTTCGTTTGTGCTTGAAGGCTATAAAACAGAAGATGTTGGACATGAACTAAACAAACAAGGGATCGCAGTGCGCTCGGGCCATCATTGCGCACAGCCGATATTGCGCCGGTTTGGGCTTGAAAGTACCGTAAGGCCGTCGCTGGCATTTTATAATACTTGCGCAGAAGTCGACCTGCTTGTTGATACACTTCAACGGCTAAAAAAGTGAAAATGGAAGCCAATCGCATCAATATTTTTATTGAACACTTATATCAGGTTCATAAAGCAGAATGGGAAGCAACACCATCATTCAGGCAAGCAGTCGACTGGCTGTCAGACTTATTCGAATTCCTATTCCCCAACAACCGGTTAAATAAGCAGTCGATCTACGAGGGTCAGCTAAAGAAGAACCAGATCGACCTGGAGAATATTTTATTGAGCTACCTAGACCCTGCTCATATAAACATCGATGAAGTTATTTATAAGTTTTATGCTTCACTGGAGGAAATTTACCAGAACTTAAGGCTGGATGCCACCAAAATTTATGACGAGGATCCCGCTGCCAGCAGTATACACGAGGTGATAGTTTCCTACCCGGGCTTTTATGCAACAGCCGTTTACCGGATCGCAAACAGGCTGTCGCAATTATCGGTGCCGATTTTACCCCGTATTTTGAGCGAACATGCCCACGGTAAAACGGGGGTGGATATTCATCCCAATGCCCAGATCGGCGTACCATTTTTTATCGATCATGGCACCGGTATCGTTATCGGTGCCACTGCCATCATCGGCAAAAATGTATGTATCTACCAGGGTGTTACCCTCGGGGCATCGCAGGTGAGTAAAGTTCTTTCGGATATAAAAAGGCACCCAACCGTAGAAGACAACGTAATCATTTATGCACGGAGCACCATCCTTGGCGGAAGAACAGTTATAGGCCACGACAGCGTAATAGGCGGCAGCGTATTTTTGACTAAAAGCGTTGCGCCTTACTCAAACGTTTTTAATACACACCAGTTGAGGATCGAGGTTAAGGAAGATCGTTGAATAGAAGTGGTTGAATTTGACCATAACCTGTATAACAATATCGCCCTGGCGTAAGCTAAACAACATCCACAACCGCCACCTTAATCATGACCAGCTAAAAGTCCAAAGGTCTTCAGGATAGAATAAACATAGCAGCCTGCACAAAACCCCACCAACGATTCGAGCGCGGCAAAAAGAACAAGTATCCCCGTAAGTACTATTGAGACCAGGTTAAGATGAAATAGACTGGCTGCTGTTATCAATATAGTAAATGCCAGGCCCGTGCCTGCGGCAAAGCGTTTTGGCGCCCGGTCAGTCGGCTTATTGCTAATATTAAACTGTGAAATAACTACATCGGCAAGCAAACTAAGCGGGCTGTATTTCGCCCACCGGGTTATCCTAAGCAAAAAGTCGGGTATCAAAAAAACGATCAAATATAAATAACCGGTTAAAAGATACGCTGCGGCCATAAGCAGCACAAAAAAAGCGATAACCCTTGCTTTATTTTCATTTACCATAACCTGATCTACAGGGCATTCAAGTATTTCGTTCATGCGGCTTTATCGTTTAGATACCATATAATAAATTAGATTGTTCTAAATCAGTGTTATCAAAAGTGATTTGGATAGCTGAATGTTTCATTCAAATATAAATAATTTAAATTAATACTATTAATTCTATAGACTTTATATAATATTTATATATTTGCATCATAATGATTGCGAGATTAATTTACAGGGCCATCTATTTTTCGGCTCACAAGTTAATAGTAATCGATTCAATTTGTCTCTTCGCATAATTTAGGTTTATAATTGGTTGAAACGAGTTCCTGCCCATCAGGAGCTCTTTCTTTTTTAGAATAACTGGCCAAGTTTATTTTAGATGTCCACCCTCAAACGGCGTCGCAAAGGCCACGAAACGTGTTATATCTGTAAACAGCCCCGACAAATTTAAAGGTTATGGGTAACCTTAAGTACTTTCCTTATTGTCATATTCATACTGGTCCTGGACAATACTTGATTTTAGCAACTTTGTACATGGATGTCAATATTTCCACATTACCTTTGCATTGCAGAGAATGACACCATGGAAAATATTAAAAATAAAGTTATAATAATTACCGGCGCCAGCAGCGGAATTGGCGCGGCGGCAGCACGCAAATTAGTTTCACTCGGGGCCAAAGTGGTTTTGGCGGCGCGGCGCGGGGATCAGTTAAAAGCGATGGTAGGGGAATTGGGTAACAACGCGATGTATGTAACAACTGATGTGAGCAAACGCGCTGACCTGGACAATTTGGTTAACCAGGCCATCAGCAATTTTGGGCACATTGATGTTTTATGGAACAACGCCGGTATTATGCCCCTCTCCTTTTTCGACGAAGGGCTTGTTGATGAGTGGGACAAGATGATCGACGTAAATATTAAAGGCGTGTTATACGGCATTAATGCTGTTCTGCCGCATATGCTGGCCCGCGGGCAGGGACACATACTTGCTACCTCATCGGTGGCCGGGATAAAAACAACTCCCGGTATAGGGGTCTACAGCAGTACTAAATTTGCTGTTCGGGCCATCATGGAAACTTTACGGGAAGAAGTAGCAAAAACCATCAAAGTAACAACCGTTTATCCCGGCGCAACGCAATCAGAATTGGGGCATGACATCACCAGCCTGAAGATTAAAGCCGCTTTTGGGAACCTATCCGGTATACCCAAAATGGATGAAGACGCCGTTGCTAACGCCGTGATATATGCCATAAGTCAGCCCGATCACATAAACGTAAACGAGGTGGTATTAAGACCATTGGGGCAAACCCGCTAAAAAGAAAGTCTCTTTTCATAACAATAAAACCGCAGACCGGGCCGGAAACCCAGCCCAATTTCTCCGGCATACACATATCCTAATTTCGGAAAGAGTCGTTGCGTTGCCTGGTTGTTGGCATTCGTATCAATGCGAAGAATATTAATGCCCCGGCGTAAAGCCTCTGCTTCGGCTTGCATAAGTAAGGCGGCGGCAATGCCCATGGCCCTAAACTGCGGACTCACAGCCAGCCGGTGGGTTACTATTGCCGTCTCACTCATATCCCAACCAACATTTGCATATTCCTGTTCCTGGTCGGTAGTAATGGCTGCTACGCCTGCAATTTTCGCAGTTACTTCCGCTACCCAAAGCTGGTTTAAAGTGATGTCGTTTTCAAACACCTCCGCGTTCGGGTAGGTGTTATCCCATTGAAAGTTGCCCGAAGCATTCATAATCGGGACAACTTCGCTGATCAGCTGCATTATATTGGGAATATCGTTATTGCTGCCACGCCTGATAATCATTTAACAAATGTTAAAGTAAATTTTTACCCGGCAAATAAATCTTCGCTCGGTAAGGTCTCCGAAAGATGTCTGTGTTCACATGCTAAGTTTGTAAGCTGCCCATTTAAAAACATTACCAACGCAGGGGCCTTCAGAGCTGCAGGGACAAGCACCGACAAGCGCGATGTCGAAGTAATTATTTAATAATTACCAGGTCGTTGCTCGGAATTTGCCAAACTATGCCTTTAGTATCTGTAGCATTATAAATTGTTAATCCGCCGTCGTCCTGAAATATGCCATTAATAATTAAGGGCGGCGTTGGTTGAAAATCGCCGCTTGAGAAAATTCCCTGAACAAGGTTGCATTTGGTTCCAACGGCTAGCGTTCCGGGGCCAAGATTGTCTTTTGTACAACTTAACAGCGATAAAAAGATAACTGCTAAAATTAATTTCTTCATTTTTTTAAAGGTACTAAATAATTCGAAGGCATTTCAACATCGCTATTTTTCAATTTCAAAACTAATATAAAAAATGTTGTTTTTATTTAATAATGAAGTATTTACTATCAATAATTTTTTTTGTCTTCTCTGGGCTTCCAACAGGGCGCTGCGGCACCATGCTAAATTTGCCACTGTCCATCTAAAAACATCAGGTATGCGACAACATATAACCTTTTTAATACCCGGATATAGCCAAATGTCTTAACAATATTATATTTTTATGATTAATTATAAAACCAGCCGCTCATTTGCCGGAGAGAAGGATTAACTTAACACTTTAAAAATGCATAAAGTCATTAATAAATCGCCCGTGCGGGCATTTGTCCGCTATGCCGGCGTATTTGCCTTGCTGCTGTTGGTGAGCCAGGCGATCGGCCAATCTAAACCAGATTTAATACTTAAGCAAAAACAGGACGAATTCGCTAAATGGAAATACGGGATCTTTCTGCATTTTAATATCGCCACCTATGTTGACAGGGAATGGGCAACAGGCTATGAAGATCCGCTGCTCTTCAGGCCCGACAAACTGGATTGCCGCCAATGGGCGAAGGTAGCGAAGGACGCCGGAATGAAATATGGCGTTTTAACAGTGAAACACACCGGCGGCTGGTGCCTGTGGGATAGTAAATATACTACGCACGATATTGCAGCTTTTGAGAATTATAAAGATGGGCACGGGGATATCGTACGGGAATTTGTGGATGCCTTCAGAAGAAAGGGTCTGAAGGTTGGATTGTATTATTGTATGCCCGGCGATTACTCCCATTCATACGGAAACAGGCTGAAAGAAGGCCAAAGGGACCTGCACGGCTTACCACCGGAGGCTGGCGACGATTACGAAGGCTTTATTGAAAAACAGGTAACGGAACTACTGACGAATTACGGTAAAATTGATTTGTTGTGGTTTGACCAATATGCCAATAAATACACTATAAAATATTGGCCCAAACTAAAAGCGCTGATCTATAAATTGCAGCCCAACTGTATTGTGGTAGCAAACAATGCCGATAATTTCCATGATTCGGATGTGATAAGCTATGAATACCCCTATCGTAAAAGAGCAACGCCTGATAAATCGCTTCCGCCGTTGGGTAATGAAAACACCGGGGAACTTTGCGATTGTATTGATGCAAACGGCATTTGGTTTTGGCATACCGGCGCGATAACCCTACAGGAGCCGGCTGTTGTAAGTGACCTGATAAAGCTGTGCAACTCGCGCCATACAAACTATTTACTGGATGTACCGCCCGACCGGGACGGATTGATTGAGGACGTATACATCAAACGCCTGGCGGAAATAAAAAAATCGCTGGAAAAAAATTGATGAATCCAATCCTTGTCTCCACAAATATCCAACGGGATACTGCAGCCTCAAGCTAAATTTGTAAAGTGTTGTTATGAAGGCATCCCTAATGCAAGGTGTTTCGAGGCCTAGGCGAAAACAGGGGTATTCAAGTTAACCTTCGCTAACTGAGCGCAATTATTTCATAGCCTGCAGATCGCTGCCCGGGATTTGCCAAACTACACCTTTGGTATCTGTTACATCATAGTATGGGGTCGATCCGTCACTCTGCTTATAGACATCATCAATAATTACGGGTTGGCTGGGCTGGTAAGAGCCACTTGAAAAAACACCTGGACGAATGGTGCACTTCGTACCATTTGGCAAGATTGCGGGATTAACATTGTTTTTTGTACAACTTGCCAACGATAAATTTAGCAGCGATAAAAAGGTAACAGCCAGAATTAATTTTTTCATTTTTTTACAAGTTTCTATTGTTAGATGGCATTAGATAAGGAACCTATTTTAGATTTTATAATCACCATTTAAGGGGGAATGGCTGTAATAAATTTGTTTTATAGTTAAGTATCAGATTACTAATATCTTATATTGGTTAATATAATAACATTTATAATTAAAAAATAAAGCCAATTTGTTAATTTATGGTTAATTATCGTTATTACGACGAAAATCACTTAGTTGTTTCGTTTTCGACCAATATTTTATCAATAACAGCTAACACTCAAAATGACAGCGTTGATTGAGGTCGGCAAAACACAGGATATAGCAAGAAATATTAGCGATTGTGGAAGCTGGGGGTGGACACGTCAATATAAGAACCCAACCGCTGCCGTGAAGTGTATTTGTCATAATAAAAAATTGGGGTGCAGCGCAGCGTAATGGTCAGATTAATTACCATCCCTTGTTACCAGTTTCAGGTTAGGCGCAGGTTTCGCCTCTTTTTTTCCAGTTGCGGGGTTGGTTGGGGAGTTTTTATTGGCGATAACGTATTGATGCTGATAGTAGTTTCGGATTCCATCGGTCAGCTGAAGGGAATAATCGCTTTGTATAAATGTTTTGCCGCCTTGTATGATCTGCCCGTTGCCGCTGCGGATAGTGGTAAAATATTTTTCAAAGTCGCTTAACGGATAAGCAGTAATGGCCGTAGAAAAATTACCCATCGATGCCGCCTGCCCGTTCAAAAGATTAGCCGCGCGGCCATGACATGAATTGCAGGAAGATGACGGGTTATCCACCGGCCCATTGAGCCTGCCGCCAAGCCCGAAATGATGCATATAAGCACTGCCGGGATCACTGTTGGCCGCGCTTTTAACAAGCGCGGGGTTTAAAAACGTTTCCTTGAGTTTCGGATTCACAAATGATCCTGCCGTATTGATCATGTCAGGTACACCGGTATCGTCTCCCCAGGTTAACCCAACTGGCACCAGCCGGTCCCAAATAGTAGCCCCTGGAGCAAAACCATCATAAACAAATGTGCCGAATACCCAACCGGTTTTTAAAGATCTTTTGTCCTTTACAGCGATATCAACCTGCAGCAGCCTAACCGTACGATTTACCCGCTCGTTGCATTTTGACCGGTCGCACAGGTAAATGTTGGCGGTCCACTCTTTGCTCCCCTGCAGGAATCGCACTTTATCCGGTGTGGCATCAGTGAATAACAATTTGAATGCAGTTGTACCCTCCGGGAAAGCGGCGGCGCCAATAGCCGGACTTCCGTTTTTCCAAACCTGCCCGATAGTATATCCACCCGGCTCGTTATAAAATCCAATCGCCCAGTTTTCCAATGGCACATCCTGTTTCTCATCCAGTTCACCAACCGGCGTTGCGCGTTCTCTTGTGAGGCCGTGTATGTATTCGCGCCCGTTGCCCGCGTGCCTGCTGTCGTCATGCAGCCAGGGGGCATGGTACCATTTTCTGACCGCATTATGCTGAACAACAAAATCAACATCAACATTGCCTTCCAGGTCATATTTAAGCACGCTTTTTATATAACCCATCGGGTTAGTATGAAAGTCAATCGTCTGCCATGGGTAGGTTGCATTGGCATCAAAGCTGTCGGGATAATCCTGCGACAATGAAAAAGGGTTTGCATACCCTGCCGGAGGCGGATAATTAGGATTATAGCTTGGGAAATTAAAGTGGTTTGGCTTTTCCTTTAAACCCATCAGCGAAATACATGCTGCGGCCGAGCCAATTAACAGGAAAATAAATATCTTTTTTACATCCATCGGCCCTGGTTACTAATGCTTTGATTTAAAATTATTTATAAATATCCATATTACAAATACAAAATAACAATAATAAAATTGACACAATTTTGTTTTGTAACAATCGCAAAAGAGAGCCGTCAAAAGTCAAAACCAATAGTCCCATGCCTTTTAGCCGTAACAATCAAACATCACCACAAGTTTATGCCCGTATTGCCGGGTTTTTATACCTTATCAATATAGCAACTGGCATGTTTGGAGAGTTGTTTGTGCGGGCAAAGCTGGTAACGGGCAATGCTGCAGCCACAGCCGATAACATCCTGGCTCATGCGCATTTGTGGCGCATCGGCATCGCCGGGGACCTGTTAATGCAGGTGACTGATCTGCCGATAATGTTGATATTTTACATTTTACTAAAGCCGGTAAACAAAAACCTTGCTTTGCTGGCCTTACTTTTTGATTTAATCCAGACGGCTGTATTAGTTGCCAATAAGCTGAATCTTTTTACAGCCATGTTTTTAATCAACGGCGGCAGTAATTTATCCGCAATTGATCCGCACCAGCTGCATGCCCTCGCCTACCTGTATATTACCCTGCACGAATATGGCTTCGGTGTTGGCTTGATATTTTTTGGTTTCGAGTGCCTTTTTACAGGCTATTTAATTTTCAAATCCGGCTATCTGCCGAAAGCGTTGGGAATTATGATCCAGGTTGCCGGCTTGTGCTATCTTACCAACAGCTTTGCTATGGTAGTAGCGCCGAAATTTGCAAATACGATGATTTTGGCCCCTGCCTTTATCGCTGAGCTGTCCTTTTGTTTGTGGCTGTTGATAAAGGGGGTAAACGTAGAAAAATGGAATGAGCGGCTGCAAATAAACGCTGCCAACGCCGCCATTTAGGCTTGTTTTATATGGGTTTTAAAAAAACACGCCAATCTTCGATCGCTTTCTCTTTTTGGCTTGCTTAGTACTATCGGACGCAGTTTTTTGAATTGCTTTGTTATTTAGGTTAACCGGTTTTGACGGCTTGTTAATATTACCAATCGTATCAACACCCAACCTTGGTGGAGTTTGAGTTATTGGTGAAAAAGTGCTGTCCCTATGCGAACTTTCGTCGGATGTAATGTCTTCCGATTTTTTTTTAAGAGAATCTTTAACCAGCAAAGCGCCCGTTTGACGGGCTTTTGGATGCGGCGATAAACCAACACTTGCACCGGATTTAGCTGTTTCAACACGATCCTTCCCGTTTATCGAGCCGCTATCTTTTATTATCACCGCTTTTGAATTTTGGATGGCTGGTGCTGGCTCAATATGGCTTTCTTTTACTGATACATTTCTTGAAGGATCATGTTGTTTTTTTGATAGCGATAAATAAGCAATACCGGATATAGATGCTGTAATTGAAAGGCCTATAAAAAATTTATACATCCATTTTAGCCCGCCCGGGTTATACGGCTTTTTGATCAGTCCGGATGATGGCAGGTGATTGTCTAAAACAGAACGCATTTGCAGCCAATCGGCATTTGCATCGCCGTTAACACGCCATTGGTTTCTTTTTTTCTGCCAAAGTGCGGAGTAGTTATCCTTCTCTTTCATTTTCTTTCTACCCTCCTTTCCAATGGCTGGTCGTTAACCGCTATAGTCGATTCAAGCAAGGCGCGCAATTGCTTTTTGGCTTCGGATAAATGCCAGCGTGAGGTGCCTTCGCTTATATTCAATTGCTCACCTATTTCTTTATGTGTAAATCCATCCAATACCGATAAATTAAAAACCGTTTGTGTTGCATATGGCAGGCTTCTGATGTGTTTTAAAATATCCTCGAAGTATAGTTTTTCTAAAACCGAAGGTGATATAAACGCGTCGTCATCTTCACCGACCGGCCCCGAGACGTTGCTAAATTTCAATTCCTTGCGGCACAGATCTATTGATGTATAGATCATGATCTTTCTCATCCAGCCGCCTAGCCCGCCCTGCGCCGGATTAAAATTTTTAATGGAATCAAATACTTTTAAAAACCCTGCATTAAATGCTTCTTTAGCAAGCTCCTTATCCGACAGGTAACTATAGCAAACCCGCAACATATCAGCATAGTATAGCTTGTACAACGCCTCCTGGGCCTTGCGGTCGTTGTTTACACAAGCTTTTACTAATTTGTCTGTTTGCTTTTTAGTAAGGTTCATTCAGCGTCTATCCCCGGGCAGTTAATAATTCGCCATAGGCTATCGATTCAATATTAGATCAAGTTAAAATAATTTAAACTCATCTTCGCTGTTAATTAAAAAGAAAAGCTGTGGGATATGCGGATGGCGATGATATTTAACGCCGGATCATTCTTCACGAATGAATGTTCATAACGCAAGCTGATATTAAACCGGATAGGGCCTGATTGCTCAAATAAATAGCCAAAGCCCAGGCCGGTATCAAAACCCGCTACCTTACGGTTAATCTCGGTGCCATCCGGTTCATTAATAGCGTTGCCGTTGGCGTCGGTTTCCTGCAAATCGGTACCTCCGAATGTATAACCCGCCACCGGCTCTACATAAAAACCGTAGTCGGTATCGGAAAGCAAGTGCCGGAATCCCAAAAGTACCGGCGCAACGGCCTCATGGTAGCCGCCATTGCTAAAAACATAAACACCGCCTTCTATTATGCCCGCATTGGCATCGTCAAAAGGAATGCTCACGTTAAGGAAACTGCCAAAGCCTGTTGCCGAAAAGTTTTTTGACGTTAGATGGGCCACCTCTATCTGTGCGCTCGCCGTGCAATAAATAAGTAAGAAAACAATTACGAAGAAAAGTTTTTTGATCAGGTTCATTGTGATGGTACTAAGTTAATTAATCTGTTTTATTGCATCATCGGATAAAACACGCCGAACGTTGGGTAAAAATGGAATTATTTTTTAAAAACTGAACATCCTTTAAACACGACATTTTTGTAAATTGAGATCATCATTTTTACGGGTAATATTATTGTTATGTTGAATAACACTTTGGCAAATTTTTATGAGCGGGACCTTCGCAAGCTGATTGAAGAAGTCAACTTATTTAACAATGAGGAAAATCTTTGGAAAACTCACGGTTCTGTAAAGAACTCGTGTGGTAACCTGGTGTTACATATCATTGGAGGGCTCAATCATTTGATCGGCGCCACACTAGCACAAACCGGGTATGTTCGCGACCGCGACCAGGAATTTATCCGCAAAGGAGTGGAAAGAAATCAACTGGTGGCCCAATTGGAAGAGCTTATACAAGTGATCAACCAAACGGTAAACGCGCTTACACCGGAGCAGATGGAGGCTAAATACCCGCTAAACTTCGACGATATTCATCCGCCAACCTGCTATGTGTTGACGCAATTGTTGCTGCATTTAAATTATCACCTCGGACAGGTAAATTACCTGCGGCGCATGCTTGAATAAAAGAGGCGGCCCGTTAATGGACCGCCTCTTAAGATAGTTATTGCGTTAGGATTATGCCAGGTCAAACCGGTCAAGGTTCATTACCTTGCTCCAGGCTGCTACAAAGTCGTTCACGAATTTTTCTTCACCATCCTCACTTGCATATACCTCGCCAATTGCGCGAAGCTCGGAGTTGGATCCAAAAATAAGGTCGGCACGGGTACCTGTCCACTTAATTTCACCTGATGACCGGTCGGAGCCGGCAAATATCTTTTGCGCGTCCGATGTTGCCTTCCACGCTGTAGAAAGATCAAGCAGGTTTACAAAGAAGTCGTTGGTAAGCGTTTCCGGACGCTTGGTAAATACTCCATGCTGCGATCCATCAAAATTGGCATTCAGCACGCGCATACCGCCAATTAAAACAGTTAGCTCGGGCGCTGTCAGCGTTAGTAGCTGCGCCTTGTCAACCAGCAACCCTTCCGCCACACTTACATGACGTGGGTTCAGGTAGTTACGGAAACCATCTGCGCCCGGCTCCAGCACTTCGAATGTTTCTACATCAGTTTGCTCCTGCGATGCATCGGCACGCCCCGGTGTAAAGGGCATGGTGATGTCACGTCCAGCATTCTTCGCCGCTTTTTCAATTCCCGCTGATCCGCCCAAAACAATCAAATCGGCAAGCGAAATTTGCTTGCCACCGGCCTGAGCGCTGTTAAATTCATTTTGAATACCTTCCAGCACCCCTAACACATGCGCCAGCTGCGCCGGGTTGTTTACTTCCCAGTCTTTTTGTGGTGCCAGGCGAATACGTGCGCCATTGGCGCCGCCGCGTTTATCTGATCCCCTGAAGGTAGATGCCGAAGCCCAGGCGGTTGATACCAGCTGAGATACTGTTAATCCGGAGTCAAGTATTTTGCCTTTCAATGCTGCAATGTCGTTATCGTCAACCAGCGGATAATTTACGGCAGGGATAGGGTCCTGCCAAATCAGTTCTTCAGCAGGTACTTCGGGGCCCAGGTAGCGGGCACGCGGGCCCATATCCCGGTGGGTAAGTTTAAACCAGGCCCTTGCAAATGCATCAGCAAATGCGTCCGGGTTCTCGAAAAACCGTCTTGAAATCTTCTCGTACTCCGGGTCAACCTTCAGCGCGATGTCTGATGTGAGCATAAATGGGGCGTGCTTTTTTAACGGGTCGTGCGCGTCGGGTATGGTATCTGCTCCCCCGCCGTTTGTCGGTTTCCATTGGTGCGCACCGCCGGGACCCTTTGTCAGTTCCCATTCAAAGCCGAAAAGGTTCTCGAAATAGTTATTACTCCATTGGGTTGGCGTGGTTGTCCATGCGCCTTCCAAACCGCTGGTAATGGTGTCGCCGGCATTGCCAGTGCCGTAGGAATTTCTCCAGCCCATGCTTTGCTCTTCGATGCCGGCCCCTGCGGGCTCTTTACCAACATACGGGCCCGGCTCTGCTGCGCCGTGTGTTTTACCAAAGGTGTGACCGCCGGCGATAAGCGCAACGGTTTCTTCGTCGTTCATCGCCATACGGCCAAAGGTTTCACGAATATCGCGGGCGGAAGCCAGTGGGTCAGGATTGCCGTTAGGACCCTCCGGGTTCACATAGATCAAACCCATCTGAACAGCCGCAAGCGGGTTTTCCAGCTCACGGCCGGTGGCGTAGCGGGCGTCACCCAGCCATTCCTTTTCCGATCCCCAGTAAACGTCTTCGGCAGGCTCCCAAACGTCAGCACGGCCGCCGCCGAAGCCGAAAGTTTTGAATCCCATCGATTCGAGCGCACAGTTACCGGTAAGGATCATCAGGTCGGCCCATGACAATTTTTTTGCCGTATTTCTTTTTTATCGGCCAGAGCAGCAGGCGAGCCTTGTCGAGGTTTGCATTATCGGGCCAGCTGTTCAGCGGCGCAAAGCGCTGTGTGCCGAAGCCTGCCCCGCCGCGACCGTCGGATACCCTGTACGTACCAGCACTGTGCCATGCCATCCGGATGAAGAATGGACCATAGTGCCCGTAATCTGCCGGCCACCACTCCTGCGAGTTGGTCATGGCCTCAAATATGTCTTTTTTTACCGCATCAAGGTCCAAACTTTTAAATTCTTCGGCGTAGTTGAACTTCTCACCCATCGGGTTGGACAATGCTGAGTTTTGCCGGAGGATATTTAACTTCAACTGGTTTGGCCACCAGTCGCGGTTCCTGGTGCCGCTTCCTGCGCTTTGCTTTAATGCACCGTTTAAAAACGGGCATTTAGCCGCAACACTCGGATCGTTAATGTGCGATAATCTGCTGTGATCTGTATTGTTTTCCATATTATAAAGTCTTCCTGGTTTTAATGGTAAAATTATAAAAATCTCTATGTCCTTAATAACTTAAATCTCATA
>Ga0206797_1047_pt1 | contig 28231 bp, 20 predicted proteins | sample Alteio_BWOrgCont_69_FD_152894 | JGI IMG/M metagenome (GOLD analysis project Ga0206797, IMG submission 152894) | Enriched cells from forest soil in Barre Woods Harvard Forest LTER site, Petersham, Massachusetts, United States -... | ecosystem: Environmental > Terrestrial > Soil > Temperate forest >...
AAATCCCCGTAAAAAACGCCATGACCGCAGTCATAATTAAAAATGTTTTTTATCATAAATTCCAAACCGTTATTGCTAAACGCCTACTGTTTCATTTGTCCATTTCCAATTTTTAATCTCCGGCATATCATCCAGGTAGGTGCATATATAGTCATGATGGTTCCGCAGTACGGTTTCACAGTGGAGAATGAAGGCTTCCGCCTGTAAATGCATCCTGGGTACTCGCTTAACTGCCTCCATAGCCAGGTGATACCTGCTCATTTGGTTCAATACAACCATATCAAATGGAGTAGTTGTAGTTCCTTCTTCCATATATCCCCTGACGTGAAAGCGGGCGGGATCAGGGCGGCCGTGAACCAGGTCGTGAATAATACGCACATAACCATGAAAAGCAAAAATAACCGGTGCCGAATCGGTAAACAGCGAATCAAAATATTCTTCATTCATTCCATGAGGATGATATGCGGCCGGTGACAATGACATCAGGTCGACGACGTTAACCACCCTTACTTTGAGATCGGGCATCTGCTCTCTCAATAGCGATGCCGCTGCCAGGGTTTCCAGGGTTGGCACATCGCCCGCACATCCTAATACTACATCCGGCTTTTCAGTTCCGCAATTGCTGGCCCAGGTCCATGCTGAAGCGCCCCTCGCGCAGTGCTCAATAGCCTCATCCATTGTCAGCCATTGCAGTTCGGGTTGTTTGCCTGCGACCACAACATTTACATAGTCCTTGCTGCGCAGGCAATGATCCATTACCGATAGTAATGTATTTGCATCGGGCGGCAGGTAAATTCTTGCTACAGTGCTTTTTTTATTTACTATTGTATCAATGAATCCCGGGCCCTGGTGACTGTACCCGTTGTTATCCTGGCGCCAAACGTGCGATGTAAGCAGGTAGTTTAATGAAGCAACGGGTTTGCGCCAGGGCAGTTCACGGGATGTTTTAATCCATTTGGCGTACTGGCTAACCATCGAGTCGACTATTGTAACAAAAGCCTCATAACAAGGAAACAAGCCGTGCCTGCCGGTAAGTAAATAACCTTCCAGCCAGCCTTCGCAAAGATGTTCGCTTAAAACTTCCATCACGCGGCCGTCTACCGATAATTTATCATCATTTGGGACAATAGTTTCCATAAAACAACGCTCGGTTACTTCAAATACGGCCTCCAAACGATTTGAATTGGTTTCGTCAGGACAAAAAATCCTGAAGTTTTGGTTGTCTTTGTTCAATGTGAATATATCGCGTAAAAATTTACCTAAATTCCGGGTACTTTCTGCTTCAATAACGCCGGGCTGCCCGATGGCTAATTCATATTTCCTGAAATCAGGCAGCACTAATTCTTTTAACAAAAGCCCGCCGTTTGCATTGGGTAACGCGCTCATTCTCTTTTTGCCTTTCGGAGCTATTGCTGCGAGTTCAGGAACTAATCTTCCGTCGCCGTCAAACAATTTTTCTGGTGAGTAGCTTCGCATCCATTTTTCTACATACTTCAGTTTTTTCAGATCTTCTTTAACCCTGGTTAAAGGAACCTGGTGCGAGCGAAATGTTCCCTCGATTTGTACGCCATTCCACTCTTTTGGCCCGGTCCAGCCCTTGGGCGTCTTTAAAATAATGATGGGCCATTGTACTCGGTGTAACTTATCTTCCATCCTGGCATTCCGCTGTATATTTTTAATTCTTCGGTAGGCTTCCGCGAGGGTGCCCGCCATTTTACGGTGAACTACCATCGGATCATCACCTTCAACAAATAACACATCATAGCCATACCCCATAAATAACTGTGTTAACTCCACATCACTTAAACGCGCAAGGACCGTTGGGCCCGAAATTTTATATCCGTTTAAGTGAAGTATGGGAAGCACTGCGCCATCCCTTTTAGGGTTAAGAAAATTGATGGATTTCCAGCTGCCTTCCAGCGGGGCGGTTTCAGCTTCGCCATCGCCCACCACGCAGGCCACCAGCAAATCGGGATTATCAAATGCTGCTCCAAAAGCATGAGCCAGCGAATATCCTAATTCACCACCTTCATTAATTGAACCAGGGGTATGTGCACTTACATGGCTAGGAATACCGCCGGGCGTCGAGAACTGCCTGAATAACCGCAACAGGCCTGCTTCGTCCTGGGTTACTTTAGGGTAAACCTCTGTGTAGGTGCCTTCTAAATAGGTATGCGCAACAATGGCGGGTGCCCCATGGCCCGGTCCGCAAACATAAAGCACATCTGCCCCCGTGTCATTTATCAACTGGTTAAGGTGAACATAAACCAGGTTTAAACCCGGCGATGTTCCCCAGTGACCAAGTAAACGGGGTTTTATATGATCGGGCAACAAGGGGTCCTTTAATAGAGGGTTACCCTGTAAATATATCTGCCCGGCAGCAAGGTAATTAGCCGCCTGCCAATAAGCGTGAATTTTGTTAACCTGGGTTTCTGAAAGTGCGTTCATGATAAATGATATCTAATTGGTGTGAATAAAATTCCTGGTATGATGTGCTATCATCCATTCTTCGTTGGTTGGTATTACCATTACCTGCACTTTGTTTGCAAGCGGAGAGATAATTTCGCTGGAAGTTTGATTTGATTGCTGATGGATGACTATGCCGAGAAAATCCATATCCACGCAAATTCGGTCGCGTATGATTGGTGAGTTTTCGCCAATTCCTCCAGTAAAAATGAGCATGTCTAAACCACCCATGGCAGCCGCAAGCGCACCCATATATTTTTTAGCTGCATAACAAAAAATACTTAGCGCCAATTTGGCTTTTGGGTTTTTTGATTCGTCAATAAGCAGTTTCTGAACATCATTGGTGCCGCCTATAGCTTTTAGCCCGGAATTTTTGCTTAGTAATTGATCAAGCTCGTTTGGGGTAAGATGCCCATCTTTCAATAAAAATAACAGAACACCTGGGTCAAGGTCACCGCTGCGCGTTCCCATAACCAACCCGCCGATAGGGCTAATTCCCATTGTAGTTTCTATTCCTATTCCATTTTTAACCGCTACCATGCTTGCGCCGTTACCCAAGTGTGCTATAATGATCTTCTTGCGTTTGGTGGCTGATATTTTGTTACCAAGCTTTTTCATTATGTACTCGTATGATAACCCATGAAAGCCATATTTAATTAGTCCCATATCAGTATATTCAGCCGGCAACGGATAATATTTAGCGAAAGAAGGCATGTTCCGATGAAACAAGGTGTCGTAACAGGCGATGTGAATTACCTCTTTAAATGCAGTTTTAAAAGCTTGAACAGCATTTATCTCGTCGGGCAAATGATTGGGAGCAAGGTATATTTGCTGCCCTAGTATATCTAATAAATCCTGCGTAATAATTTCAGGAGCCCTGTGATTCGGTCCACCCTGTATAAGCCTGTGGCCAATTGCCGCAAGGGGATATTTCTCTGCATTGAGCTTTAACCAGGTTATAACTTCGTTAACAGCAGCCCCAAAATCTTGAAAATGGATTGAATTTTTGATGAGAAAATTGCCCTCCTGATCGATGATTTGAAAACTGCTCTCTACATTCCCGATATGATCGATATGACCATCCAGTTCCATTTTCAGCGATCGCGAATTGAAAACCTTAAATTTTAAGCTCGACGAGCCACAATTTATACTTAAAATGAATTTTTTGGATAGGCGATCCATATGGCTTATATTTTCAACTAAGCTATCAGCCTATTAGTCTAAATAAAATGACGGGATCGTATATATATAGTGATACTTGTCACCTCAAAAAGTTTTGTAATTTTTAATAAAAAAAGGATCGCCGGCAACACCAGGAGAGAAATAGGGCCGATTTAATAAAAAATGTGATCCCTGTCACTTTTACGCTTGAAACTAATTACATTTTTTGTAGTATGCTTTACTCATATTTGTGGTAAGCTTGCAATTAATTATGGAAAACGCCGCCCTTTTAAAAGCTATTATAGAAAATGCCATTGATGGTATCATTACTATTGATGAGCGTGGGCACATTGAAACCATCAACCCATCTGCGTGCAAGCTATTCCAATATGAGCAGGAAGAAGTAGTGGGAAAAAATATTTCAATGCTTATGCCTCAACCATATCATAGCGAGCACGATGGTTATATTCACCGTTACCAACACACCGGCGAACCTCATATTATTGGTATCGGTCGCGAAGTTGTCGGGCTAAAAAAAGATGGTACGACGTTCCCATTTAAATTGGGTGTTAGTGAGGTGCAGTTTTTAGGCCGGAAAATATACACCGGTTTTATTCATGATATCAGTCGCGAAAAAGAAGCGGAAGAAAAACTTAGAGAGTATGCCGCCCACTTGGAAGAAGAGGTTGAACGGAGGACGGTTTGGCTAAAAGATACCGTAGCCGCGCTCCAGGAAGCTAAAGAGGAAGTGAGCCTGTCGCTGGAGAAGGAGAAAGAACTGGGTCAGTTAAAAAGCCGGTTTGTGTCGATGGCATCGCATGAATTTCGCACACCCTTAAGCGCTGTGCAATTGTCAGCATCATTGATTGAGAAATATGCCCAGCCTTTTGATAATGAAAATATCAGGAAGCATGTAAGTAAAATAAAAAACGCAGTAGGAAATTTGACCGCCATTTTGAACGACTTTCTTTCACTGGAAAAACTGGAGGCTGGCAAAGTGGAGCCATCATTCGTTCGGTTCGACCTGGTCAAACTATCGGAAGAAATAATCGAAGAAATGCAGATGATGGCCAAGCAAAATCAAAATATCATCTACCAGCATACCGGCACTACAAGTGTAATTAGTTTAGATCCAAACTTGTTAAAGAATTGCATTAATAACCTCATAACCAATGCTATTAAATATTCGGGCGAAAACACGTTTATTGAATTCAATACAGAAATAAACGACTACAACTGTATAGTAACTGTAAAGGATAATGGCATTGGGATACCTGAAACAGACCAAAAACACATGTTTGAAGCCTTTTTCAGGGCGCACAATACGGGCAATATTCCTGGCACAGGGCTTGGTTTAAATATTGTTGCCCGCTATGCCAGTTTAATGAACGGTAAGGTTGGTTTTAGCAGCCAACTGAGTAAAGGGACCTCATTCACCATCACATTTTCATTATCATGAGTAAAAAAGTATTGATTATCGAGGATAACAACGATATCCGGGAGAATATCGTTGAGATATTGGAGCTTGCCAACTATACAGTATTTGCAGCCGACAATGGAAAAGCCGGCGTTGACCTTGCGCTAAAAAATACGCCGGATATTATTTTATGTGATATTATGATGCCCGAACTTGATGGCTATGGCGTGTTATACATGTTAAACAAAAACCCTCAGATGGCAGCCATACCATTTATCTTCCTCACCGCAAAAGCCGAACGGATTGACCTGCGCAAGGCCATGGAAATGGGTGCCGACGACTATTTGACAAAACCATTCGATGACATGGAATTGTTAAATGCGATTGAAACCAGGCTAAAGAAAAAAGAAAAGCAGGAAATATTTTATAGCAAGCCCCTGGATCACCTGGGGTCTATCATTTCGAAAAACAATGGCCTTGCCGAGCTGAAAAAAGTAATAGCGGAGCGGAAGACGCGGCACTTTAAAAAGAGCCAGGTTATTTACTATGATGGTGACAAGGGCAACGGCTTATATCTTGTTATCAGTGGTAAAGTAAAAACGATTAAACTGGCACAGGATGGCCGTGAACTAATGACCGGCATGTATTCAAGCGACGATTATCTCGGCATTCATGCGTTGCTATCAAATGAGCCATTTTCTGATACTGCGACCGCCCTTGAGGATACGTTGCTTTGCCTTATTCCAAAGGAACAGCTGGATGAGCTTTTAAACTTATATCCCGACGTGGCACGCCAATTTATAAAACTGTTGTCAAATGATATAAGGGAGAAAGAAGAACAGTTGCTGCAACTGGCTTATCATTCTGTAAGAAAAAGAATGGCTGATGCTATTGTACGATTATCAAAACAACAAGCCGGATCAAATGATAGTATAAAAATATCGCGCGAGGACCTCGCCGCCATGGCAGGTATGGCTACGGAAACTGTAAGCCGGACCTTATCTGATTTTAAAGACGAGGGACTGATAGAAAAAAAAGGGAGCAGCATTAATATTTTAAACCTTGAACGCCTCACAAAAATGAAAAACTGATCTAAATCACTTTTCATACTGATATTGCTCATTCCACGCTTATTACGTTTGCGATAGTTTTGTTTGTAACAAATAATAGCGCAAATGAAAGCTGTTGCTTATAGTATAAAACCCTTTGAAAAGGAATTTTTGGCCAAAGCCAACCAAAAAAAGCATGATATTACGCTGATCTCAAATCCGCTCAATATTGAAACCGCTGTTTATGCCGAGGGCAAGGACGCCATTATTGTGTTTACCAACGATGATGTTTCGGCCCCTGTAATTGATAAACTGGCCCAACTGGGTGTAAAATTTATTGTCACCCGCTCAGTCGGCACTGACCACATTGATAAAGATGCTGCTGGCAAAAATTCAATTAAATTATCGAATGTACCTTCATACTCGCCGCAGGCCATAGCCGAACATGCGGTTACATTAGCCATGGCGCTTAACCGGAAATTAATTAAAGCCGACCATAACAGCCGCCTTTTTGATTTTAGGAACAATGAATTGATTGGCTTTAACTTTTCAGGTAAAACTGTGGGCATTATAGGGCTCGGTGCAACTGGCCTCGCCTCCGCCAATATATTCAAGGGCCTGGGATGCAACGTTATCGGCTATGATAAATTCCCGCAGACTGATAGCAGTACCATTTCTCAAGTTAGCCTAAACGAGCTTTTAGCTGAATCTGATATTATATCCCTGCACGTTCCTTTAACTCCCGAAACCGAACATTTCATTGCCAGAGCTGCACTTGATAAAATGAAAAACGGGGTAATGCTCATTAATACCTCAAGGGGCGCAATTATTAAAACCAGCGACTTACTGCTCGCGCTGGAAAGCGGAAAAGTGGGCTACCTGGGAATTGACGTTTATGAATATGAAGCAGGACTATTTTTCGAGGACCATGGCAACGACAAGCATAAAGACCCACTAATAAGTGATTTACTTAAGCGCGATAATGTTATCATCACGCCTCACCAGGCATACTTAACCCGCGAAGCCCTGCAGGAGATTGCAAATCAAATTATTCATAACCTGGATATGTGGCAACAAAACAAATGTGTTGGCAAAGCTTGTGTATGTGCTAAAGATTGTCAGAAAGTTCAGCATAAACACTAATAAATTTTAAAAGATGGATCAGCAATTGGCGCAAAAATATAATATCGCGGCACCGCGGTATACCAGTTATCCTACTGTTCCATATTGGGACAACCAGCTATTTGACATTGACCAATGGAAATCATCTTTAAGAAAATCATTTGAAGAAAGTAACAGTGAAGACGGAATCAGTCTTTATATACATTTGCCCTTTTGTGAAAGCCTCTGTACTTATTGTGGCTGTAATACCCGAATTACGAAAAATCATAGCGTCGAAGAACCCTACATTGATGCTGTATTACAAGAGTGGGATAAGTATTTAGCCATCCTTGTTGACATCCCTATAATTAAAGAAATACATTTGGGAGGCGGGACACCAACTTTTTTCAGCGCTGTAAATTTAAAAAAGCTAATTGAAGGTCTTTTAAAAGATGCATATCCACATCCCGCAGCAGAATTTAGTTTTGAGGCACATCCGGCCAATACTAATGCAGATCATTTACAGATTTTATATGAACTTGGCTTTAGAAGGTTAAGCCTTGGGATACAGGATTTTGACCCAACTGTTCAACATATAATAAACCGACATCAAACTTATGAGCAGGTGAGCCAGGTTACGCAGCAGGCGCGGCAAATAGGATACAACTCCATAAATTATGATCTTGTATATGGGCTGCCGCTGCAAACCATGGAGGGGCTAATAAACACCATGAACCAGGTAGCCAGCCTGTTGCCCGACCGGATAGCGTTCTATAGCTATGCGCACGTGCCCTGGATAAAACCGGGCCAAAGACTTTTTACTGAAAGGGACCTGCCGGATACCGAAGCTAAAAATAAGCTTTATAAAATAGGCCGTTGCCTGCTTTTGAATTACGGATACAAAGAGGTCGGGATGGACCATTTCGCCCTTCCTGCCGATACGTTAAGTCATGCGGAAAATTCCGGCCATTTGCACCGCAACTTTATGGGATACACGCACCAGCATACAAAATTATTAATTGGCTTAGGCGTATCCGCGATTAGTGATGCATGGTATGCGTTCGGTCAAAATGTCAAAACCGTTGAAGAGTACCTGAATCTTGTAAAACAAGACTTGCCAATTATTAAGGGGCATATTTTAACAGGTGAAGACCTGATGCTTCGCAAGCACATCAACAATATAATGTGTAAAGGTTATACAACATGGGATGAGCCCGTGGACCATTGCGAAGCTTTATTTGACGGACTTGAGCGACTCAAATCGCTTGAAGACGATGGGCTGGTCGAAATAAGTTCGCAGGAGCTAAGAGTAACGCCAATAGGGAAACGTTTTCTGAGAAATATATGCATGGCATTCGATGCCAGGCTATGGGCTAAACAACCCCAAAGCCAATTGTTCAGCATGGCGATATGAGCTACGCTAAATATTGGGCTTTCATAAAATATATTAGGGTTTTGGTTCGATTAAAAAGCGATTTAAAACCACTTTTTATGTCTTCGGTAGTACTGTTGTATGCTGATACGGAAGATATCGCCAATCAATACAAATACGAGTATTGCAACAGGCAGAAAAAAAGAATGGAAACCAAATAACGAAATAAGTAAGCACCCGCTAAAGCACCGGCCATAAAGTAGAATATAATGGTTGAGCGCAATCTTATCTTTGATCTTAATGCACTTCTATCCTTACGGTCTTTTTGCAGCAGCTGGCCCAATTCAATACCCAGATCTGTAAATGTTCCTGTTAAATGAGTTGTTCTTACCACCGAGCCCGATACAATCGAAACCAGGGAGTTCTGCATTCCCATTGAAAAAAGTAAACTGCCCGCATAAACTTCTTTATCGACCAGGCTCCCATTGTAGTTAAATCCGAAAACGGCTATCGCGATTAGGATCGCCATTTCGATCATAATAGGAATAGTGTATGAAAAACGTTGATTTCGCCCAATGCGGGATACGATCAGGCTGCTAAAGAACGCCCCGGCTAAAAACAGGAACATCCACAATGCCACTACCCTTGCCGTTTTCCAATCTCCTGATGCTATCCGTTCCGCAAATAATGCTGCATGCCCGGTAACATTGGTTGTGAGCACAGAAAATGCTAAAAACCCAGCCGCGTTTACAAATCCGGCGGTTAAGCCGAGCAAGGTTGCCAGTTTAACATTATGGGCGGATGTTCGTTTTGTGCCGAGGTGTCTTAACATGTTAATGGCATATACTCACGCCCGAGGTTTGTTTAGCCGGGCTCAGATAAGGAATATTAAGATTCAGCCCGCGTAAAATAAACCAAAATCCGAGGCAAACCATAACATATGGGATAACATTATTAATTCGCCTGCGAACAATTGGCCCGATAAAACCCGAACCGACGGTTGCCAGCAACATCAAAGGAAATGTGCCCGTGCCGAACCAAAACATAAAAGTGGCTGACGTAACAGGCGTTGGCGTATTAATAGCGCCGGCCAATGCGAGGTAAACAAAGCCGCAGGGTAGCAAACCATTTATTAATCCAATAATAAAATGCCCTGAATGGTGCCGCAAAGCGTAGCTTAAAAGTTTGTTGACAGGTAGCATTAACGCAGCGAACCATTTATTGCCTGAAAGGTGTATTTTAAAAAACCTTGTAAAACCTGCAATAATAATAAGCAAACCGCTTAATAAACTGACACCTTGCTGCAGGCCGTATATCCATAGTTGTTTGCCAATCAAACCAATCAATAAACCCAAAAGACTATAAGTAACAATTCGGCCGATGTTATAAATTATTTTATCAGCTACTACCAACCACCATTTATTTTCGGCCATTGGAATAGCAAAGGCTAAGGGGCCGCACATGCCTATGCAATGGATGCTTCCAAACAAACCTATAAAAAATGCCAGGGAGTTGCTGCTCATTTTACGTAAATTTCGTAGTGATAGAGGTAAGCTTTACTATTACTTTTCCAATCAAATACCAACTGCCAATTTCCTTTGGCGAGGTGCTTTGTCAATATCTCGATAGGGTTACCGTTTTTGTTGTCAAGTATTATTGTAGTATCACTGGCATCGCTCGAAGGCCGCGACATCCGCACTTTTCCGATAATTATTTGCGGGAAACTAAGTTTTATACAACAAGTATCAACTTCAATCGACGGCTGCGCATGATCTTTGGTTACCTGCGCTTCGCGGTTATAATCATGGTCGAAATTTAAGCCATCTTCATAGTATTGATGGTCATATTCGTCATTGGGGGCAGTAAACATAAAATAGCTAAGCCCCCCTATAAAGAGTACGAATATTATTAATATAACCGCAGTTGCTTTTCCCCAGTTCATGATTTCAATTATTAAAAGGTGCTACAAATTCCGTCGTTATGGTATGTATTACTTTATTGCCGCTGATTAGTTGTAAGCGTACATCCGTTTTAAACGAGTGTATTTTTTTTAGGGGTATCAATACAAAAAATACCACTTTTATATCGTTCCCCTTGCTAATCAGCCCAGGCGCCTGTATGTATTTGATTTTAATATCCGGGTCCTCGGGTTTCAATATTATGCTTCGGCTAACATTGGCCTTGTTAGTAATATCGGCGTTATAAATATTGCTGATATAGCCACCAGGCTGCTCCTGGTATAGCATACCTGAACCGCGCATTACGGTTATATCCATATCGCCGCGGCTGAAAACGAAATAGCAAAGAGCGGTCATCAGAACGATAATCACGCCGCTGTACCCCATCATCCTGCCGGTAAAAGATGGCTTCTTTTTCGAGCGGATCATATCTTCTGAAAAATAGCCGATCAGGTTTCGTGGTTTATGGATTTTGTCCATCACCTCGTCGCATGCATCAATACAGGCGGTACAGTTAACGCATTCCATTTGGGTGCCGTTCCGTATATCAATCCCGGTTGGGCAAACAGCGACACACAAGTTGCAATCAACACAGTCTCCTTTTAAAGCAAGTCCTGTTTTATCCAATTTGCCGCGGGGTTCGCCTCTAACGTCGTCATAAGCCACAACTATGGTGTGTTCATCCATCAGCACACCCTGCAGGCGTCCATAGGGGCAAATTACCGTACAAACCAGTTCCCTAACCTGGCTATAAACAAGATAAAATACAATAGTGAAGACCCAAATACTGCTGAAGCCGATCCAGTGCAGCGATAGAGGCTCAACAATAATTTTTATCAAACTTTGGCTGCCGATAATATAGGCTAAAAAGGTGTTGGCTATCAGGAACGATACAAATATAAATAAAGCATGTTTTATTATCTTTTTCCTGATTTTCTCCTTATCCCAATCGGTGGCATTTAACTTCTTTTGTTTGTTGCCATCACCCTCTACCCATATCTCTATCTTACGAAAGACCATTTCCATAAAAATTGTCTGCGGGCATATCCATCCGCAAAAAATACGGCCAAATGCAATGGTAAATAGCACAACGCATACTATAAATATGAGCGAGGCGAGCATAAACAGGTAGATATCCTGCGGCCAGAATACCTGGCCAAGTATTACAAAGTGCCGCTCGATAACATTTAAAAGCAATAGTGGCTGGCCGTTTATTTTTATAAATGGCACAATAAAAAATAATATAAGGTACACATAACTAAGCCAGCTACGCCACTTATAGTAATTCCCCTTCCGGACTAAAGGATACATCCATTTCCGCTCACCGTTATTGCTTGCTTCCAGTAACCCGTCCATTAGTTAGTTAATTAGCAGCCGTTCTTTTATCATTATTTGCTTCCAACGTCCCTTGCGGCGCTTTTGGATTTGCAGGATTTGTGCCGTGAAGGGATTTTACATAGTTAACTACGTCCGAAATTTGCTTTGGTGAAAGCACCTTTTCCCAGGTTGGCATGCCCTTAGTTAAAACGCCATATTTAACGGTCTTAAACAAGTTATTGATCTTTCCGCCGTGTAACCAATAATCGTCCGTTAAATTTGGCCCGACATTACCCTGTGCGTGCTCACCATGACAGGCTACGCAATTGGTTTTAAAAATCGCCTGACCTGATGCGATAATAGCAGGGTCGTGGACCAGTTTAACTGTATTTTCATCAACCTGGTTTGCGTTTTTACTTAGAAACAATTTATGGGCTATATCAGCCTGTACCATTTCTGTCTTGTATTCTTCGTACTGGTTTTGGCCGGTATGAAAAACCTGGTAGTTAAGAAGATAACCTATGGCAAAAATTATAGTGGCGTAAAATAAATACATAAACCACGCGGGTATTGGGTTATCAAGTTCTTGTATGTCGTCATAAGCATGATCAATTAATAGTTCTTTTTCTTCTTCTATCGGCCTTAATGACAATAGCTTTTGCCAAACCTCGTTCTTATTAGCCTTCTTGTCTTTTGCTGCTTTTACAGGGTTTAGCTCGGCTAATATTTGTTCGTTAGTATAGCCTTGTGATTTTAAAATAACTCTTGTTAAAACTCTTACAGCCCGCAGGATTATCAACATTGCGACAACAAATAGAAGCAATACCGCGATGATGGTGCCATACCCGATGTAGTTTTCTACATCTGCAGGCAACAAACTGTGGTCATCTGCAAATAAGGGCTGGCTGCTGATAGACAAGCCCAGTAATAATAAAAGGCGTAAATATTTCATAATGTTAAAGCTTGGTTGGTTCTAAGGTTCCATCATCCAGTGGCAAGTCACTCATCCGGTCGACATGTTGTTTTTTGGTGATATAAAGCAGGATGGATACCACAACAAAAAATACAAGGAATATCCATAGGGAGAATATCAAATACATTTGCTCTCCCGAAACATCTTTTACAAATTGATCAAACATAGTCGTACTATTTAGTGGTTGTTTTATTTGCTTTTATATCCATACCCAGTCTTTGCAGGTAGGCTGTAATAGCGATGATCTCTTTCCTGCTTGAAACTTTTATATGATTGGTGGCAAGGTCTGCGGCGATTCCTTTGGCCTGGACATCCAGATCGTGGTTAGCTTTATATTCATAACCAACAGCATAAGGAACCCCGATTTTGCGCATTGCCCGGATTTTGGCTATGGTGGTTGTAGTGTCGAGATCCTGTGTAATTAGCCAGTCGTAATTGGGCATGATACTACCGGGCGACATCAGCCGCGGGTCCATCAGGTGGTTATAGTGCCATGCGTTAGGGTATTTGCCGCCTATCCTCGCCAGGTCAGGTCCTTTTCTTTCTGAGCCCCACAGGAATGGATGATCATATACAAACTCGCCCGCCTTACTGTATTCGCCGTAACGTTCAGTTTCGGATCTGAATGGTCTCACAGTTTGCGAGTGGCAGCCCAGGCATCCCTCCCTGATGTATAGATCCCGGCCCTGGAGTTCAAGTGGAGTGTAGGGCTTAACGCTGGCTATAGTAGGAATATTTGATGCTATTGTTAAAGTAGGCATCAATTCCACGAACGATCCAATCAATATTACCAGCAGTGCGGCGATCATAAACTGGATAGGACGGCGTTCGAGCCTGCGGTGCCAGCTATTCTCTTTTGCAATTGTGCTTACAGGTGCCAAAGGCATTGCCTGTGCGGGTTCATTGGCAACCAATTTACCCTGCAGTGCCGTGCGGGTTAAGTTATATGCCATTATAACAACGCCGGTCAAATACATGCCGCCGCCTAATGAACGGGTAACCCACATAGGTACAATACGGAGCACAGTTTCAAGGAAGCTATACTTCAATGTGCCTTCGGGTGTAAATTCTTTTAGCATTAATCCCTGGGTAAAACCTGCCCAGTATAGCGGTATTACGTAAAAGAGTATACCCAATGTGCCTATCCAAAAATGGAATGATGCAAGTTTTTTAGAATATAGTTCGGTTTTGTAAATACGTGGTATCAGCCAATATAAAATAGCAAACGTTAAAAATCCGTTCCAGCCTAAGGCGCCAACATGCACATGCGCTATTATCCAATCCGAAAAGTGTGCCACGGCATTTATTTGTTTTAATGACAACATCGGACCTTCAAAAGTGGCCATACCGTAGGCTGTTAAACCCACTACCATAAATTTAAGTACTACATCATCACGCACCTTGTCCCAGGCGCCGCGTAATGTTAACAGGCCGTTGATCATACCGCCCCAGCTCGGGGCAATCAACATAATAGAGAATGCCACGCCCAATGATTGTGCCCAGCCCGGTAAGGTTGAATATAACAAGTGATGGGGCCCTGCCCAAATGTATATAAATATGAGCGCCCAAAAATGAAGGATACTTAATTTGTATGAATAGATAGGGCGATTAGCCATTTTAGGAAGAAAATAATACATCATTCCCAAATAAGGGGTGGTGAGGAAAAACGCTACGGCATTATGTCCGTACCACCATTGCACCAAGGCATCCTGCACACCGGCGTATATCATGTAACTTTTCCAGAAGGTTACGGGTATTTCAGCTGAGTTTACAATGTGCAATACCGCTATCGTAACGAATGTGGCTATGTAAAACCAAATGGCAACGTACAAATGTCGTTCGCGACGTTTAATTATGGTACCAAACATATTGATACCAAAAACTACCCAGATAACGGTTATGGCTATATCAATGGGCCATTCAAGCTCGGCATATTCATGTGAGGTAGTGATTCCCAAAGGCAAAGTGATAAGCGCGCTTATAATTATAAGCTGCCAGCCCCAAAAATGTATAGCGCTAAGCTTATCGCTGAACATACGCGCTTTTAGCAGTCGTTGCAGGGAATAGTATACTCCCATGAAAATGGCGTTACCTACAAATGCGAAAATCACAGCGTTTGTGTGCAATGGCCTTATTCTGCCAAAAGTTGTGTACTGATTGTGCATATTAGCACCGGGATAATAAAGCTGGATGGCGATGAGCAGGCCAATACTCATCCCGGCAATCCCCCAGATTACGGTTGCTATACCGAAATTCCGGACGATCTTGTTGTCATAATAAAAATTCTCTGGCTGCATAAAAAGTATTGTTTATGGTTGTAAAACTATTGTGGTTTGATTTGATATAGAATGACCCCAGTTGGTTGAAAAAATGATGTCTATCACTTTTTGTCGCCCGTTCCGATGTCATCATCAACTGTGTGAGCCGGCACATGTACGTCATCATCTAAAAGAATGCGCATTGACGGGGTATACAGGTCATCATTCTGTCCGCTCCGTTGCGCCCAGAAAAAGGCTACCAGAAAAATACAAGCAAGCATCACGCTGCAACCTATCAGGAAGTAAATTATGCTCATAACAGGTTGCGTTTTTTTGCTGCGAAATGGGTTGCCAGCGTCGTAAATAAAATAATAGTAACAGTGCTTAACGGCATTAAAATAGCTGCTATCAATGGTGATAACCGGCCACTTACTGCATAGCTTAATCCAATAATATTATAGGTTAAGGAAATGATAAAAGATAGATGGATGATGTTTACAGCATCCTTAGAAAAACGCAGGAACGATGGTAATTTTTTAAATGATCGTCCATCCATGATCGCGTCGCTGCCAGGTGAAAAATTATTTACATTATCACTCACGGCTATTCCAAAGTCGCTTTGTTTAAGCGCCCCGGAGTCATTTAGTCCGTCGCCTATCATCATTATCCTTTTTCCTTCGTTTTGTAACGAAAGGATAAAATCCAGTTTCCCTTGCGGGGATTGATCGAAATACAAATGCTCAGGCTTTTTAAAAAACTGAAGCAGGTTTTCACGTTCATGATCCTGGTCGCCCGACAACAAGAACATATCGTAAGCAGAATTTAAACCGGCAATGTCATCCATGCCGGTCCGGTAATTATGCTTAATAGTAACGTAACCCAGATAGCTGCCGTCAATCGATATGTAAATGGTAGTATTACCCGGGGTTTCTATAGCATAGCCAAAAACCAGCTTACTGCTGCCGATCTTCAGGCGATGATTGCCGACATTTGCGATAATTCCCTTCCCAGCAAACTCGTTGTAACTGTTAACCGGTAACCGTTTTTGATCGCCCAGGTGGTCGCATATCATCCGGGACAGTGGATGCATTGAATTCACACACGCACTGTATATCAATTGCTTTTGCAATGCTGTGAATTTCCCGTTTAATTCAATGCCATTGGTATCTCCATTGGTGATGGTGCCCGTCTTATCCATCACAATGGTATTTATTGCGGCCATTTGCTCAATAACACGTGTATTTTTTAAATAGAAAAGATTACGGTCGAAAATACTTAATGCAGCTGCCATAGTAAAAGGGGTACTTAATGCCAGGGCACAAGGACACGCAACTATTAGTACCGCGGTGAATGCCGCTAAACCCCGCCCGGCATTAAAGGGCAACCAAATTAAGAGCGAACCAAAAGCGATTGCCAATAGCACAATGGTGAAATATTTGCTTACTTTTTCATTAAAAGTTTTGGAGCTGCCATTCTTTTGCGTTGTGAAAGCTTCATTGTTCCACAATTGTGTGAGATAGCTCTGAGATACCGATTTTATCACTTCAAGTTCTATAGCCTCGCCTGTTTGCCGGCCCCCGGCGTAAATAATTTCGCCGAGGGTTTTACCAATTGGTATAGATTCGCCGGTCACAAAGCTAAAATCAACCATTGCCCGGCCTTTCAGAAGAATAGCATCAGCCGGTATGATCTCGTTATTACGAATGATGATGCGCTGTCCTGTTTGCAACTGGGCTAACGGTATTGGTTTTTCAATGTCGTCAATTAGTACGTTTACTGCCACGGGGAAAAACGAGCGGTAATCACGTTCAAACGAAATATGGTGATAGGTTTTCTTTTGTATGTATTTTCCAATCAACAGGAAGAAAACCAACCCGCAAAGCGTGTCGGTAAAACCCGGGTCATTGTTTATGGCCACATCGACAATAGATCTTACGAATAGAATACCAATACCTAATGCCAGCGGGAAATCAATGTTTAATACTTTGACATGCAGGTTTTGCCGCGCCGAAACAAAGTATCCCCATCCGCTGTAAAATACTACCGGCAATGCAAACAATATATTTAACCATCCGAAGAAGTGCCTGAAGCCTTGCTCATAAATCGAGATACCGAAATATTCCGGAAAGCTTAATAGCATGACATTCCCAAAACAGAACCCGGCGACGGCAATTTTTTGCACCAGGTTATCTTTTATGGGAGCGTTTTGTTTCTTAATAATGTCCTGCAAACTAATAACTGGTTCATAACCAATGTTATACAATAATTCAACCAATTGCTGCAAATTCAGGTTGTGATGATTAAAGCGTATGTTTATTTGCTTTTTCAAAAAGTCGACCCGGGCATAATGTATTGCAGGGTTCATTTTATTGAGTTGTTCCAACAACCAGAGACACGAGCTGCAATGGATCTGTGGGATGTAAAATGTGACGATAGTTAAGTTATCATCCTTATAATCTATCAATTCATTTACGATATCAGGTTCGTTTAAATAATCGAACTTTCTATCCGCATTTGCCCTGTTGATACCGGGGTGGTCGTTATAGGAGTAATAACTACATAGTTTACTTTCAGACAGAACCTCGAAAACGCTTTTGCATCCTAAACAACAAAATTGCTTTTGTTCAACCACGTAGTTCGGGGTTAAGCAGTCGTCGCCGCAGTGGTAACATGTTGTTTTTTCGATACTTGCCGTTCGCATCATCCTGAATTATTTTGATATTTCAAAATTGTCAGGTTATCAGCAGTTAAAGAATGATAAGTTACTTATCAAAAAGTGACCTTCGTCAATTTTTGTATGAGTCGCAGGAAGTAGCTTTGACCATATTTAAGATTTAATTATGGCTCATAAATTTCATATACCGGTTTTAGGCTTAGGCTATTCGATTGATACACCACTAAAAGTTGCTCGTTATGGCATATCGTCAGTAATTTCGATAGTGGATGATGAATTGATAGAAAGGATGCGCGAATATCATTCAAGGCGAAGCAATATTGATTTTGAGCCAATACTCAAATCCACGGACGATTACCGGGCCAGGCGTATAACCGCCTATTTAAACCTGGTGGATGATCTGGTTTATTATCAGTTTACCATGTTGAAAAATGAGCCTTTTGAGCCGGGAAGCGATATCTGCCGCTATTTTGAAATGCTGCCCGAGGATTCGCAATTGAAGCAAGGGTATGACTTGATGATGGATTACCCGGATAACGTGCGCAAAACAATTTTTCAAACTATACTGCGGCAGCAGATGACCGCAGGCGCCATCGATGTAAACATTATGGCCAAGGTGGATAAAATGAATTATGCAAATGATGGCTCACCTGCTGGTGATGAGAATACAGATGCACTAGCCGCCTTAAGAGGATTTGCGCAAAGTACACTTCGATCATCGGTAGTATTGTCTGCAGGAATGAATCCACGATTGTATAGTTATATCGAAAGCTTCAGTGGGTTTTACCCTGATGAAGCAGGAAACCTAAGAAAGAAGATCGTTTTAAAAGTGAGTGACTTTCGTTCGGCATTTATACAAGCAAGGTTTTTAGCAAAAAAAGGCTTGTGGGTATCTGAATTTCGGGTCGAATCGGGTCTAAATTGTGGCGGTCATGCTTTTGCTACGGAAGGAAATTTGCTAGGGCCGATACTTGAAGAATTTAAAGCCCGGCGTGAAGAAATGTATGCGGAACTATTAACGTCGTATCAATTGGCGTTATTGACCAAAGGAATATCCAATGAGAAAAAGCCATCGCAAAGAATCAGTGCCCAGGGAGGCATAGGAACAGCCGAGGAAAATAATTTTTTTTTAAATCATTATAATTTAGATGCGACAGGATGGGGCAGCCCGTTTTTGCTGGTTCCCGAAGCGACTAATGTTGACAAGGAAACACTTAAACAGTTGACCCGAGCGAGTGATGATGATTTTTATATAAGTAATGCGTCACCGTTGGGGATACTGTTCAATAACTTTAAAAGCAGTTCAATAAATGCGCAAAGATTAAGTCGTATTGAAAAAGGGCGGCCAGGGAGTCCTTGCACAAAAAAATATTTATGCACCAACACGGAATTTACTGAACAACCGATCTGTACTGCATCAAGAGAATACCAGAACCTGAAGATAAAGCAATTGAAAGGCCGGGATTTACCCGAACCCGAATATAACGTGCAGTATGATACTATTACCGAAAAGATATGTCTGTGCGAAGGTCTTTGCTCTGCCGTATATGTTAAATTGGATATAATTAAACCAAAGGAAAATAAGGCAGTGTCGATATGCCCGGGGCCAAACCTTGCTTATTTTAACCGGACATATTCCCTTGATGAAATGGTTAAACATATTTACGGCGTTGTCGATCTGATGGAAAAGGTTAACCGGCCGCACGTGTTTATAAAAGAATTGAATTTGTATATTGACTACCTGAAAACCGACTTGCAAAAACATTTGACAGACCTGAATGATAAAAAAAGGAAAAGCCTGAATAATTTTAAAACACAATTGCAGAACGGAATAAATTATTACAAGGGATTAATAAACGACCTGCCAAATCAAACCCCCGATTTCTTGCATAAATGGTTTACTGAATTAATGCAGTGTGAAGATACGTTAAATCACCTGGCGATTTAAAGAAAGCGGCCCGTATATATAGGGCGCTTTTTTTCTGTTATAGTTAGTCTATTGCAGGATAGATCAATAAAGGGACATTAATATTTCCAACCATTTTACCGCTATAATCAAATTTTAAAAGCGGACTATTTTTATTGTTTTTGTGATGCACTACCACCAGTATTTCAAACTTGTTATCCTGCATCAACCACTCTACGTCGCTTTTCGATACACTATTTGGCAAATGCCGGTAATAAATTCGCCCATAGTCAATTTGAGTAATAGTTTCTTTCATAATTGATCTCAACGCATTCTCCTGGTCTTCATCCAAAGGCCTGCCGGTATTTATGTTTACCAACATAACTTCGGCAGCGGAGCAGTCAGCAAGTTTTGTAATGTGAGTAAGCGTTGAAATATTGCTATTGTCAATATCAGCAACGAAGGCATATTTTTCGGCGTACCTGATTGGCGCATCTTCCGGCACTAATATTACAGGGATGTTTGAAATTGTTAATATTTCTCCACAAGTAACTCCCGCCATTATTGTTGAAGTGCCGTAGTACAGGTTAGCTGCCAAAACGATGAAGGCTACATCCAGGTTTTCTTCAAAATAACTGATGACTTCATCAAGAGCCATTTCATCCGGCTGGCAATAAATAGCTGGCGAAAACTTCCCAGGCAATGTGTTCTCTAACAACTCATTTTCCAGTAAACCACAGAAAGTTAATAAGCTGTTGTTGTCAGGCGGTTCTTGTTCTTCAAAACTATCATTCGATCGCACGGCGCGTAAAGCCAACACGCGGTTAGGCATCTTTATCGCATCAGAAAGCAAGACATTAGCTTTTATTTTTTTAGCCAGGTGCATTGCATACCTGGCCGCATGCTCAGATTGTTTTGAATGATCAGTAAATACAACAATAGTTTTCATATTTAAATTGAGGTTACGCTTTCGATGGAAAAACTAACAGGGGTTTGGATATATGGCCCGCCATTCTTTGGGTGTGGCTGCCATTTATTATCGAATCTAAAAAATTGTGAGGACGGTGAACCATGGCAAGCATATCCACCTGGCCATGGTCGCAAAGCCAGTCTAATCCCGACTCCAAGCTACGGCTCTTGATCAGCCGGTAATATATCATAGGATAATCAGCCTTGTTCGATAAATCGACTAACAGCCCATCCATCTGTTTTTTAAATTCTGCGGTGTGATATTTCTGGTCGTCAACATAGGTTAACAGAATTTCTGCATTTAGCAGCTTTGCATACGTGATAAGCTCAAAGACAGCGTTGAGGTCTTCGGCAATATTGTCGAGGTCAGTGGCGAACGCTATTTTTTTTACAGGGAAGTTCATTGTGTGAAGCGGAACGAGTAATAAAGGCTTGGCTGTATTATCGATCATTCGCCGGCTGTGGTTACCCAGCATAAAGCCACTTAAACCACTGGCTCCATGGGTTCCCATTACAATTAGACCGATATCATGCTTTTGTACTAGCTCGTTTATAACATCCTGTAATGCGCCAGCTTCATTTATGCAGCTAACAATTGGCCTAAACCCTTGTTTGTTGGTATTTTCAAGGTTTTCTTTCAACTTGTCAACCTCTTCGGCGCAGCTTTTTACAATTTCATCATATTCATACATGGGCCAGGACACCATAGCGGCGGCTGGCATTTCAACAGGAACTACAAAAGCATTGCACAATATAACGTCGGCTTTTATTTGGATCGCCAATTGATAGCCATATTTGGCCGCATGGGCCGCATTTTCTGAAAAATCAGTTGGAATGAGTATCGTTTTCATGACTATCTGAATTTATATTCAACAATATAAATCTGGGCATTTACAATGACCTAAAAAGTGACGGCGGTCATTGTTTATTGTGATCTTGTGCTGCGTGGAAAGCTTGTTTCAAATAATACCAAATACAACTTCTTGCAAATCGGCTCAAAATTGCCCTCCTGAACTTTCTTTCAATCAAACCCTGAAAGTATATGCCCGGCGCTAACTGCCGCTAGAAACATTTGTAGTAGCTACGCAATCTATTTAATAATGAATCTGTATCGGTTAAAATTGTAAATTTGTTATCAAGATCGTCAAATGACAAACTTCGTTTAGATTTGATCTTACCACTGACCTCGTAAACCAGCCATAATATGAGCAAATTAGGGATATCTTTTTGCCGGTTATTTCTTTTTATTTTACTTATTCCCATACCACTGAATGCCCAGAATATAAAAAGCATTGGTGTTCCTTATGTACAAAATTATTCAAAGGCCTCATACCAGTCTGGTAACCAAAATTGGTCGGTAACGCAGGACGAACACGGTATTATGTATTTTGGCAATGCGAGTGGACTGCTCGCTTATGATGGTAAATACTGGCAGCTCCACCACATGCCAAATGGGTTAATTGTTCGTTCTGTTGCTGCTGATAAAAAGGGTAAAGTTTATGTAGGCGGATTTGGTGAATTTGGCTATTGGGAGAATAATAGACAAGGGTTTTTAAAGTACAATTCTCTTACCAACCTTGTGCCAAAGGCTAATATTCCCAACGAAGAGATCTGGAAAATTTATGTTGATGGTGAGAAGGTAATATTCCAGTCTTTTGGATCAATATACACTTATTCAAAAGGCAGGATCAATGTTGTAATAGCGCCTAAACCCTTCCTATTTCTGTTTAAAATTAACGATCGTTATTTTGTTGAACAAGTTAACGCGGGCCTGTTTGAACTTCACAATAATCACCTTGACTATATCACCGGCAGTAATATCTTGGGTAATAGCGGCGTCCTGTCAATATTGCCTTATGGCAGTAATAAATATCTTATCGGCACCGCTAAAAACGGATTATTTATATACGATGGAAAGCAGATCAACCAATGGAGTAACCAGGCCAATGATTTTTTGAAAACGTACCAGCTTAATAATGGTGTAATTATCCTTAAAAAATACTTTGCTTATGGTACTATTCTCAACGGAATAGTAATCATTGATACATTGGGTAATGTTGTACAGCATATAAATAAGTCAAGCGGATTACAAAATAACACGGTTTTAAGTTTATACACCGATGGAGAACAAAATCTTTGGGCAGGTTTGGACAATGGTATCGACCGCATCGAGGTGAATTCCCCATTATATTACTATTTTGATAAAACAGGTCGTTTTGGCACCGTTTACTCAAGTATTATTTTTAATAAAAAAATATACCTGGGCACTAACCAGGGCCTTTTTTACAGCGATTGGCTACCCGGGGCCAATAACCAGCTATTACAGTCATTTGATTTTAAGCTCATACCGGGTTCACAGGGACAGGTTTGGGATCTTTCTTTACAGGATGGCCGTCTGCTATGCGGGCATAATGATGGTACTTACCAGGTAAACGGCAGCACAATTACTAAAATATCATCGGTTAACGGCGGCTGGACTATTAAAAAATTAAAAGATAATTTTTTGATACAGGGCACCTATACGGGTTTGGTAATTTACAAGAAGGATGGCGAAGGTAACTGGGTTTTTGATCATAAAATAGAAGGCTTTGGCGAACCTTCAAGATATGTTGAACAGGACAGTAAAGGCCGGATATGGGTGGGACATGCTTACAAGGGCATTTATAAAATTACCCTGAGCAGCGACCTCAAAAAGGTAACTTCAGTTAAATACTATGATAAAAGTTCGGGTTTGCCCGGCAGTTATAATGTCAATGTTTTCGACCTTGATAACCAGATTGTTTTTTCATCCGATTCAGGTTTTTGCATTTATGATGATATCAGCAATAAGTTCTACAAGTACCAGCAATTAAATAACATGCTCGGCACTTTTGCATCATCAAACAAAATAATAGCGGCTATCGGAAAAAAATATTGGTTTATAAACCATGGGCGGGTAGCAATCGCTGATCTGTCAGAATCCGGTAAGCTCGCTTTAGATTCTAACAGGTTCAATACGCTTAACGGGCAAATGGTGCAGAACTATGAAAATATAAACCTTATCAACAATTCTATTTACTTAATAAGCGTTGATGATGGGTTTGTAATTTTGAATGATGATGACGCTCTTCAGCCCCTTAAAATAAAATTGCCCGAAGTACTGATTCGAAAAGTTGAGAATATAACCGATAAGATAGTTGTAATTAGTGAAAATGGCAATGGTTCGGGCAATATAGAGATACCTTTTTCACAGAATAACATCCGCATCACCTATTCCTTACCTTATTACCGGCAGGCAAAAACCAAGTTTCAATATTACCTTGAAGGTTATTCCAGGCAATGGAGCGATTGGGTTACCCAGGGCCAAAAGGAATTCACAAATCTTAGTCAGGGCACTTATAGGTTCCGCGTCCGGGCAAAAATAAATGACGCAAATATATCTCCTGTGACTGAATATTCCTTTATTATACTTCCTCCCTGGTATTCTTCGAAACTGGCTTTGCTTTTCTATTTACTGCTAATCATCTTGATTATTTACATCGTAAGGTATTATTATGATTTGAAATTGAAGCGGCATCAACAATTTATTCACGATAAACTGGACAGGGAAAAGGAAGAATTCTTAAAACAGGAGGCCGTCGCCAATGAGCAGCAGATAGTGAAAATCAAGAACGAACAATTACAGGCAGATCTGGCAGGTAAGAGCAGGGAACTGGCTAATTCGGCAATGAACCTGGTGTATAAGAACGAACTTTTACAAAAAATAAGTAAAGAAATCACACGTTTTAAAGATAGCTCGGGTAAGCAGCTGTCCGAGGATCAGTTGCGACGGATACAAAAGGTAATTGACGAAGGAATGAACGATGAGCGGGACTGGAACATCTTTGAAAGCAGCTTTAATGAAGCGCATGAAAGCTTTTTCAAAAAGTTAAAATCCGGCCACCCCGATCTTGTACCTAATGATTTGAAGCTTTGCGCGTATTTGCGAATGAATATGAATAGCAAAGAAATGGCATCCCTGCTAAACATTTCTTTACGCGGCGTGGAAATAAGACGCTACAGGTTGCGTAAAAAGCTAAATCTGGAACATGATAAGAACCTTGTAGAATTTCTCATCGAGTTATAATACTACATCATTACCTCTCATACCTTACAATCACTCTGCTTGTTCTCTTCTGATTAGTGTAGTATGTATATTTTACACTAACACGCTATTAATTTGTTGATTATTAGTTATTTAAAAAATAAATTAAAACACTATGAGAAAGTGTTTGTTAACTATTTGTTAAATGATGTAATAATGTAGAGGGATATAATTTGTTAAAATTGTATTATCTCCTCAACTTCGACCTACGAAAACCAATTATTTTAGTCTACCACCTTAATTTTTAATTAATTACTTTTTTATGAAGAGAATTTTTACAATCTCAGGATTGGTACTATTCTGTTTCTTTTTCATTAACACTGCTATTGCACAAAATAAAACTGTGATAGGTAAAGTTACCGACGCAGGCACGGGCGAAACCCTTGTTGGTGTTAGTGTATCAGTAAAAGGAACAACAACAGGTACTCAAACCGACGTAAATGGTGCATTTTCAATAGCTGCGCCATCTACCGCAACCTTAGTATTTTCCTATATAGGGTATGCCACCCAGGAAGTACCTATAAATGGCAGCAATAGAGTTGATGTAAAACTTATTGGTAAAAACAACGAACTGGCACAAGTAGTTGTGGTTGGTTATGGTACGCAACGGAAAATTGACAACTCCGGCGCCATAGCTACTGTCAAAGGTTCAGACATTGCCAGCCAACCCTATCCGAACCCGGTTAGCGGATTGCAGGGTAAGGTAGCGGGTGTTCAAATTATCAATTCGGGTGTACCCGGAGGAGCACCGCAAATTAATATAAGGGGTCTTAGTACTGTTTACGGCAACGCCAATCCATTATTTGTGGTTGATGACATTTGGTATAATGACATTAGCTTTTTGAATCCGGACGATATTGAAAGCGAAACCATTTTAAAAGACGCAAGCAGCGAAGCTATTTATGGTATACGTGCCGCAAATGGTGTTATAATAATAACAACCAAAAAAGGTAAAGGCGCACCTTTGGTGCGTTACAGTACGTTTGTTGGGTATCAAAATCCTTCGCACCTGGTTAAAATGGCCGATGCAACGCAGTATGCAACCTTAGCGAATGAATTGAACGGGCCCACAGCAGCCTTTGCTAACCCTGCAAGTTATGGTGCTGGCACCAGTTGGTTTAATGTTATTTTACGAGATGCTTTCGTTGAAAGCCATAATTTAAGTATCAGCGGCGGTACCGACAAATCAACCTATAATTTCTCCTTCGGATATGTAAGGCAGGATGGTAGCGTAAAAGACAATACATACGAACGTTTTACTACACGTTTTCAACAGGATGTACAGGTCTATAATTTTTTAAAAGTAGGCTATAGCGCGATCTTAGAAAACAACCACTCACATGATTCGCCAGCGGATGAAATCTACAAGGCATATACAGCGGCCCCGGTTGTACCTGTGCGTTATGCCAATGGAACTTACGGGGATCCTGCTGATTACCCGATTGGTACTGTTACTAATAATCCCCAGGCCGAATTAGATTTTTATAATCATCATACCACCAACTACCACGTTAGCGGTAATGTTTTTGCAGAAATAAAGTTCGCAGATTTCCTGCATTTCCGGTCGAGTTTTGGCGGAGATTATGAAAATGGGAGCATAAATAGTTACACCCCCATTTACTTTGCAACGCAGGGGCAACAAAATTCAGTTCATAGTTCGTTGTCTTTGCAGAATAGTAACGTTAAGCAATGGCAAATGGAAAATACATTGACCTTCGATAAAACATTCGACAAAGTTCATAAGCTAACTATTTTACTCGGTCAAACAGCTCTGAGCGATCAAACTTACAATGAAACCGGAACGGCGCTCGATGTTCCGAATATTCCAGACAACAATTTCTTGCATTTGGGCAACAGCACCACCAGGACCGTTGATGACGGGGGAACTTTATTACATCAAAGCTCCTATTTTGGAAGGTTAAGCTATTCTTACAATGATCGTTATTCATTAAATGCCTCTTTGCGTTACGACGGTTCCTCTCAATTTACGCCAAACGAACGGTATGGTTATTTCCCTGCAATAGGCGTTGCATGGAATATCATTAACGAAAGCTTTATGAAAGATCAAACTATTTTTACCTCGCTTAAACTTCGTGGGAGCTGGGGTAAGGAAGGGAATGCTTCAGTGCCAACAAACCTTACTCAACTGAACATCAATAATGGGTTTGCCTCAAACCTGGGTGGTGGTACCAATGTTCAGCCAGGCGAAGGCATAACCACACTTGTTCCACCAGCTTTATTTTGGGAAAAATCAGTCGGAACGGATATTGGCTTAGAGACCAGCTTTTTAAAAGACCATTTAACTTTTGAGTTTGATTATTATAGCAAGAAAACAGAAGACGCGATTTTTGACGCTCCCATCCTCGGATCTTTGGGGTTAACCAGTGTGAATGGTGCGTTGAGCATACTCGCAAACCAGGCTACTATTCAAAACCAGGGTTTTGAATTTACAGCCGGGTGGAGGGGTACTATCAACAAAGATTTTTCTTATTCTATCAACGGGAACTTCAGTGTTAACTCTAATAAGGTATTGACAAATGAATCGGGGAATAATGCCATATTCGGTGGGGGCAACGCTTCATCATCTGGCCTTTTTGCAACCCGCACTATTGTTGGACAGCCGATTGGAGAATTTTACGGCTACCAGGTTATTGGTGTTTTCCAGGATGCAACCCAGATTGCGGCATCACATCAGCCAAACGCTAAACCGGGCGATTTCATTTACCAGGATGTTAACAAGGACGGCAGCATAACACCCAAGGATAGAGTTAATTTGGGTAACCCGCTTCCAAAATATCTTTATGGCTTAAACACCAATTTTAAGTATAAGGAATTTGACTTATCGATAGACCTGCAGGGAGTTGCCAAAGTAAGTGATTATAATGCCTTACCGGGATTACGCTATGGCAGTGAAAACTTTACCCAGGATTTTTATAATAACCGCTGGCATGGGGCCGGGACATCCAATACCTATCCTTCTGTTAATATAGGTGCTCAAAGTAATTCTCAACCAAACTCCTTCTTTGTTGAGGATGGTAGTTATTTAAGGGTAAGAAAGATGGAACTGGGTTATGAGTTACCCGGCCTTGTGACCTCAAAGTTACACATTCATAGTGTACGGATATTTGCCAATGCACAAAATGCCTTTACGTTTACTAAATACAAAGGCTTCAGTCCCGAAATTACCGGGGGCCCAACAAGCCAGGGCATTGATGCGGGCGTATACCCGTTGTATGCCACTTATAATCTGGGATTAAACGTTACATTTTAACAATTAAAATATTTAAGTCATGTTTTATCATAAAAACAACTTTATTAAATTGGCGGGTATAGCATCATTTGCTGTACTTACTTTAACATTGGGATGCAAAAAAAGCTTTCTCAATGTGCCGGCCCAGGGTCAGGCGCCAAGTTCAGATTTCTTTAAAACTTCAAATGATGCAACGCTGGCTATAAATGCTATATATGCTAACCTTCGTGAAAATCA
>Ga0206797_1048_pt1 | contig 28008 bp, 30 predicted proteins | sample Alteio_BWOrgCont_69_FD_152894 | JGI IMG/M metagenome (GOLD analysis project Ga0206797, IMG submission 152894) | Enriched cells from forest soil in Barre Woods Harvard Forest LTER site, Petersham, Massachusetts, United States -... | ecosystem: Environmental > Terrestrial > Soil > Temperate forest >...
AAGTATTCAGACTCTGGATACAGCTGGTCATAATTTTTATAATGATACTCCGCTGCATGAGGTCCAGAAATCACTAAAGAAGAACAAAGCAGAAGCTATAGCGGTTCTGCAAGGAATTATTGACGGTTTCAAAGAAGATATTGGAGAATTCTCATCTATAGGCATAGCTGGGACATCAACGCCAAAATCTATAGCCCCTTCTAGAAAAATTTTCGTAGTGCATGGTCATGACAATAGTGCTCGTGAGGCAGTAGCCAGATTTCTAGAAAAAATTGGATTTGAAGTTATTATTCTTCATGAACAAGCCAATCAAGGGCGAACAATTATTGAGAAAGTCGAAGCCCATAGTGAAGTAGGTTTTGTTGTCGTTTTGCTTACGCCTGATGATGAGGGTTGCAAACGAGATGGTACACCACGTCCTCGGCCACGCCAGAATGTTCTTTTGGAATTGGGTTATTTTATTGGTAAGCTTGGCAGAGCGCGTGTTTGTGCATTATCAAATGGTGAAATGGAGCTGCCAACCGATTTTGCAGGAGTCGTCTGGGAGAAATTTGATTCTAATGGGGGCTGGAAGCAGGCTATTGCTCGCGAACTGCAGGCCGCAGGTTTTGATGTCGACTGGAACCATGTCATGAAATCTTAGATTCTACATGTTCTTTCCATTATCTAGCTCAGATCGTCAGGAATTCTTAGGCAACGTGCCACAGGATTGATCAATATTATCTTTTACCACAATCTTATTTGAGACGTCAGTTGAAGCAGGGACTTCGCGTAAGTTAAATTTACATTCTTTATCCAGGGCAAGTCTTTCAGTTAATATTCCTCTTTCTCTATCATATTGCACATCAGCTGGCAGCATATCTCGGAATATTCTATCACCAAATTTCTCAACAGCTTTCTCAAAATGAGTCCTAAGATAGCTAAGGAACTTCTGTTTGAACTGATCATCGGGATTTGTAGCTGGCTGCGGGCTCTCGTACAATCCCAATAAGGCTATTAGTGTACGCGTAATCGGGGGATAAAATCCTTGTTCAAGATTATGTCCGAGCTTCTCCAAAATGTACCATTCTAATCTTTTTCGGATTTCAGCACACACCGTTACTTCTTCAGTTCTAGAAGAAATAGGACTAAAAATTATTAGCCAAATTGTGATGCCATAAATACGAAGGTTCTCATCATACTTCTTTGTAGCCGAAAGAGCTTCTAAGAAATTAAACATAGCTTTTGCTATGACCTCGTAAATTGAAGAATCATTATTTCTCTTTCGGAGGTCATCCTCCTCAGAGAAACTATAACCCTTCGGTATTTTATCGAAGCTTACAATTGTAATGTTAACGAGGTTTTGTAATGTTTGCGAGATTGACATTAAAATATTCTGATATTCGGGATGAGTTATTCCAGGCTGTGATGCCTCATCGTTTTTCCAGACTATATTTCTTGCAGTATTTGTTAAAGTCTCCAGTGCAGATTTCAAAGGCCATGGCCTAGAGAAACAACCTGCCTCGAAATAAGCCTTCAAAACCTCTTCAACCATTTCTGCATACTTAGCCATCTGCCATTCAGTTATATCGCCTTGCCAATAACGTAGAGCCTCCATCACACGAAACTTCTCTATAAAATCATAATTTCCAAAGCAGAGATTTGTAAAACTTCTAAAATAGCCCAAGCCTTGATATTTCTCTTCTTTGTAAAGCGCTGAATCCTTATGTCTAAGAGCTTGTTTTATAAGTTGGTGAATGAAATTTATAAGATATTCTGCGTCAGCTGATTGTTTCTGAATTTCAGTAATAAAGCCGTAAGCTGTTACGGGAGACTGACAAACAAGTACTTTACAGAATAGTGGATCTGAAAAAGCTGCTATAAGAAAATGTGCATTCTGACAAAAAGCAAATGATCCATCTTCAGCCTCTTTTTCTTTTGCCATGCTTGCAACATGTGAATCATATTCGTTAAATGCACGCATTATTCTGGGTACATTTGCTCCTATTTCTCTGGCTAAGGAACAAATTTCGGCTTCTGAGCCTCTCCCTATAAACAGACAACATTGATCTAGAAAAATCTTTGCATTCCTAGGTATAAATTTTGTTGGACATAAGAATGTTATTACAAGATCAGTAATCGTAGCCATAATCATAAAAGCTGCCCAAAATTCCCAGAAAATTGGGTATCCCAATATAGGTAGTGGCTCCGTTTGAATGGCTAGCAATAATTTGGCTACTAGGGTGAAAAATACAGATGCAATAAGCGCACCACAAGGCCATGCTAATCCCCATTTAAAGCGATAATATTTAACTCTAAATTTAAAAAGATCTACTGGGCGCAAAACCTGTGTAAAGGCAATCAAGAAAGTCACTGCTTGCACAGCCTCTCCGAAAGAAAGCAGCGAAAAAGAAGAACTGGGGTCGTATTTACAGCGTCCTAACGCTTCAATACCCAGGCAAAAGAATGTATGAGCTTCCATGGCGGGTAAGACTTCTATCATATTTAATGAAACATACCAACAAATTGCTGGCGTGTTCTCTCTTTCGCGGGTTGGAATTAACTTTTAACCCTAACCGGCGATATAAAAATACGAGGATTCTCTATAATGATCTTCTTCCATCAAAGGAGAGTATATGTACAAAACTTTCACGCGCCGGGAGCTCTACGATTTGGTTTGGTCTAAACCCATGATGGGCCTGGCAAAAGAATATGGAATTTCAGATCGAGGTCTTGCAAAAATATGTGATAGGACTGGAATTCCTGTTCCCCCTCCGGGATATTGGGCTAAGAAGGTTGCTGGCAAGAAAATATTTCAACCGCCCCTCATGTTGATTGCAGGAGACTTTGATGGCAAGATAGCTGTACCTGAGAAGAAGAAAATCAAGGAAGATAAAGTCCCAGAGCCAGTTATTGAAGAGCCTTTACTTGAACTGGAAATGCCCGAGTCACTTCGCATGGCAATCGATTATGCCAAAGACTCAACCCGCCATCCATTTATAGTGCCTAAAACTCTTGATGACCCACATTCAATCATCGCTCGGTGGCTAGAACGGGAAGAAAGAGACAAGAAATCTTTTGAGGCCTGGCACTCGCCATACTCTAAATCGAAGTTTCAGGCTAAATATGCATCTGCAACCGCCAAACGTCGATTAAGAATTCTGAGCACTTTCTTTAAGATATGCAAATTAAAAGGTTTCTCTGTTTACGAACAAAAAGATGAAAAAGATGTGCACGACACAATTTGTATATCTATAGGCGGTAACAGAATAAAGTTTTACCTTGAAGAGCCAACCGAAGTCGTTAAACGCAAGTTAACCCTGAAAGAAATGCGTCGAGAAAATTATATTGGATCTGAGCCAATCGAGATTTCAGAAAACCAGCCCACAGGAGTGCTGGTGTTTAAAATGTGGGGTTGTGAAGAAAATAGCTTTGAGCATGAATGGAAAGATGAGCCGGATAAACAAATAGAGCAGCAGCTTAATAATATTATGGTTGCTACGCTTGAAGGGCTTTGGATTGTTCACAGGAGACGGCTCGTTCGAGTTGAACAGGAAAGGGAGGCTTGGGTCGCGCGGCAGAAGGTTTGGGATGAAGAAAAGAGACAGGAAAAGAAAGCAGAAATACGAAAGCTTGTTCAGCAAACGGCTCGGCGTTGGAAAGATGCTTCCGATATTCGGGATTTTGTTCAGTCCATACAGCAAATGGCTGGACATGAAGAAATTGGTTCCGAGGAGAGCTCAATTGGAAAATGGGTTCAATTAGCCCTCACCGCTGCCGATGAAATTGACCCCTTACAGGCTGGCCTCCCCCTGAGCGATGATTTTGACCTGGAAGAAGAGGATGAAGAAGAACATTATTCATCTAATGACAGGAATTCCTATCGACAGGAAAACTGGTTTCGGAAGCTCAATAGCTGGCCAAGAAAGAAGTTTTGACCAATTAAGTATGCCACCCAGTCCGAAATTTTTAGTCACTGGCTTTTGGCTCGTACGAAAAGATACACACAAAACGCGACTGGACATTTCTGAGGTTATAATAAAATCCCTCCCATCCAGCCCGTCTTGCTGTTTCTTTGAGTTTTGGCCGCTTCACGAACATATCAGGTTCTTGCAAATCGGCCGCTAGATAATGAATTGCATAACTACCCTTTTTCTCATTTTTCAGAACAAGAAATAATGGGAAGTAGATCCCGGCCACCATTCTTTCGCCCTGAGGTTTCCATGCTGCACCAAGAATTTGATTTGGTATTCTAGTAATATCATTGACTGTCGTTGTTTTTACCTGCCCTAAATATCCACAAAAATCACAAATTATATCAGCGCATTTAAAATTTGTTGGTAGTCGTACTAATGTTTTGATCTTTTTGCAGCGTGGACAATGACAATCCTGTGTGACTCGCCTTTCGCCAAAACTGCCATTTTCTTGATGTTGTGTCGCCATTAAGCAGACCCTCATTTTTGTAAGCCTCACATTTTTTAGGTGTTTCGCTTGCCGCTAGCAATGCCATAAGGGGCTATCTGTTGTCAGAAAGTGTAACCTCCGGGCCATATCCCTATACCCCAGTAAAATCTTAGCGGGGTATAGGGATATCGACGACAGTTCTCCTTTTCTGACAACGCCTAAGTAAGCTGTTCATGGATTATTTCTGGATTGACGCTGAATGGCAGTAAGTCTCTAATATTATCAATGGAAGAGATTTGGGATAATCCCTTTAAAGTTTTTGCGAATGCTCCTCTAAAAGCTGATGGGGAGTTATGGCGATATATGGATTTCCCCAAATTCATTGATCTTCTCCAAAGAAAAGCTTTGTTTTTTACGCGTCTAGAGAATTTAGAAGACCCATTGGAGGGACATCATCCGCGCGGTTATTACAATGCGATGGAAAACGCAAGTGTTACCGTTCATGGACCTCCACCACCTCCAGGGTTTGACAAGGTTCTTTTAAACAACCAAAAGCATTCAGTCCCAATTTATCGTCGTTACATCTGTATTAATTGTTGGCACCAGAATAAATCTGAGTCTGACGCAATGTGGAAATTATATTCTCGTGATGACAAGGGTATAGCCATTCAATCTACTGTAAATCGCCTAAATACCTGTTTTTCTTCTCCAAAAACTCATGAGGTAATAATTGGCAAAGTTAATTATATAGATTTTAGGTCTACATCTGTTGAAAGGCTAATGCCTCTACCAGGACTTCAAAAAGATTTAAGTTATGAACATGAAAAAGAGATCAGAGCCACTATTTGGTCTAAAGATGTAGATGGTAAAACATTTGATGAAATGTTGAAAATGAAAATATCGAAAGGGCATTATATACCTGTAGCCTTAGATACTCTTATCGAAAGAATTTATTTATCTCCATTTGCAAGTGACTGGCATCATGACCTTATTAATAATGTACTAAAAACATATGAGTTAAATGTTCCCGTTATGTCTTCTGATTACCGGATCATCCCTGACGATTTTCTACCTCGCGAAAACTAAGCAAATATTTGCCTTCTGTTCGGTATTCTTTCCCTTAACAGAGATTACCATGCTAATTTCTAAGTGTACGAAAGGCATAAGCGCCATTTGGTGCAATAACAAATTCAATCTCCTCAGGTGATATAATTTTGTGCAGCTTTTGAAAGCTTAACGTTAAAGCTGTCGTAGGCTTCGTCTTGCTCCGCCTAACCATGTAGGCGATGCTGTCTGCAATTTCTAAGAGGGCAGGCTTCTGATCGCTAATAGGCATAATTATGGGTTGTGTAGGCTCTCGTCCTGGGCCGACATCTGCAAAAAATGCAGAAGTAGCTAAGCTCGTTTGTTGACGGTTCATTAGCCAGTCAATCTTAGTCTTGTCAGGGTCGAGCCAAAATCTAATGTTATCCAGTCCTGGATTGATCGATAAATGGAACATTAAGCCTTGGGCACACCAAACCGAGAATTGTTTTTCTGATAATTGCATTTTATTTGTAGAAACAAAGGATGGATTTGTTGGATCAATATGTTTCATCTGCAATGATGGTAGTTCCTTTGGAAAATTCGCCAAATGAGCAGTTGCCACTAAATTTCTAAATTTTAATTTTTGTAATTTTATGAATAAAGTCTCGTATAAAGTTATGACTTGCTTTGAATCAAGATGTGCCCATTGCGTTTTTTCTCGTGCTGCAGGAACAAACATACTCCGGCAGTGTAGAGCGCATCCTAATTGCCCATCAAATTCTAATTTTACAGCCCGAAGAATATTCTCAGCTTCTTCGCGCTCCTCTTCCGGGATAAGAATCATGCCATAGCAAACAATTTTCTGATCACAACTTTCATCGCCAAATGCATGATACATAACTGCTCCATGTTGTTTGCTGTATTACCGTAAGGCATATCTAATCTTGGAAAGAAGCCGCTAAGTTAACATTAACGAAATTCTTGCGGCACCAAAATAAGCACCAACCACTCGTGGTCAATCATTAGAAATCCGCTCATTTCGGTTGACCAAAAGCCTCAATACTGCCATTTTTATAGGTAGAGATAGGCGAAATCCTGTCTTCGGGGCTTCAAAACCTCTTTACTGTAGCGGCTGGGCACAGCCGTGACTGGTGCCACTTCATAACAGATTGGCATTGGAAGTGCCGCTTCTCGGTCGTTTGGCCGGGGAGCGGTGGTGTATGTCCAAGCTTCACGGCTAACCGAGTGCAGGTTGTCCTGCGTGCCATCCGGCGAAAAACTAATCGCCTCAACAATCTCTGGCATTTTGCCTGTCAGCATCTTGGCTGCGATACAATCTGCTACCGTAAACCAAAGCGGTTGCTTGCTTGAGAGGTAATTCAGGCCAATCGTGAGATGCTTGGAAAAAATCCCAGCGATTGGCTAACTAACAGGCATCCGATAAGGATATGATATGTTTAGGTTCTTACACCGCCAGCAATAGCGCTGGCATTTTCTGCAACGGCAAGGTTAGGGTAAAGTGCGAGCCGACACCGAGCCAGCTTTTCACGGCAATGTTCCCTTGCATCAAGTGGGCGAGATCTTGACTAATGGCCAAGCCTAAACCCGTGCCGCCGTACTCCCGGCTAATACCGGGATAAGCCTGCGTATATTTGCCAAAGATTTTCTCAATCGCTTCTTCGCTAATTCCGATGCCGGTATCCACTACGGTGATACAGAGCTGATCACCACCATCCCGACCGATTTGCGCATTCACATAGAGCGCGACATGTCCTTTTGCTGTAAATTTGATTGCATTGCTCACAAGATTCACCAGAATCTGACGGATACGCAGGGGATCACCCCTCCATTGCATGTGGAGTTCATCGGCAGAATACACGCATAGGTCCAGGCCTTTATCTTTCGCCTTCATCGCCATAATATGCACGACTTCCTGGACCACGTTGGCCAGATTAAAATCTATGTGCTCAATGTTGATCATCCCAGCAGACATCTTGGAAGAATCAAGCATATTTTGCATCAACCCCATCAACATTGCTGAGCTGTCACGCAACATTTCTGCACACTCCATTTTCTTTTGCGGAGCACATTCCACGTTGCAAAGAATATGAGAAAGACCGACGATGGCAGACAATGGGGTGCCGATTTCGTGGCATAACATTGCAAGATAATCTGCATCCCCAAACCTTGAACGAGGATTTGCAATCGGCGGAATACCCAGAAAGCCCTTGATTTGCGTGACTAAGTTCATGACGCCTCCTATGGACTGCTTGCGGAACTTTTGCCTTTCCCCGGCATGGAAAGAAACTGCCCGCATAGATAGTAACGCACGAAATCAAGCAGGGTGCTTTGACTTAAATCAACAAGGCGTAAAGAAAGATGCCGAAAAAACTAGAAAGCCGTAAAGGGCATTTATTTTGACTTAAATCAATAAAACATGAAGAAACGACATCAAGGGAGTCAGAAAACCGTAAAAAGGGGGATTGATTTGACTCAGATCAAAAAGCCATAGAGAATGGGCTATACAACTCCCGCTGGTGTTATCAATCAACACACATACATATATGCAGGTGCTCATGGCGGTAACTAAAGAACAAAAGATTGATTTAGGGCGATGTAACTCACGCGCCTTTTTCAAGGAACTGACGCTATTTGCTGACCTGCCCGATGAAGAGGTGGGGCGTTTTTCCGATGCTTCTCAATTGAAGTTCTATAAGAAAGGAAAACACCTCTACCGAGAGGGCGAGCAAGCATATTCTTTTTATATCATCTGTACGGGTTGGCTCAGGCTGTTCCATACAACGGAAGAGGGTGAGGAACTGAACCTAGCAGTAGTCACGCGAAAGAGTACAGCGGGAGAAAGTGCTATTTTTGAACAGGGGTTCTTCGCAAGCAGCGCACAGGTGGTGGAAGATGCACAAATCCTGAGTGTTCCGCTTGCCTTATTGAAAGAGCAGATACGCCTGAGTAACCATCTGGCATTCAATATGCTAACTTCGATGGCGCAATACCAGCGGCGACATGAGTTACAGTTGGAACAATATTTTCTCTATAGTGCACCGCAACGTATCGGCTGTTTTCTGCTTGGACTTTGCCCTGTCCTGGAACAAATTGACGGTGTCAAGCTTGACCTGCCGTATGATAAGGCACTGATCGCATCTATCCTTGGCATGAAGGGCGCAACCTTTTCGCGGGCGTTGAATATATTGCGGGAAGAAACGGGCATCCGCATTATCGGGACAAGCATCATTATTGATTCAATGGAGCGCCTGTTAAAGTTTGTGAATGGTCGCCACCCGGTGCCACATCTGCCGAGAGACCCGAATTACTGAAGAAGGTTCTTAACCATTCCAATTAAACCAACCTCCCCTTTATGGATCCGTGGAAACCGCGCCGTAAACGTGGTCCCGTTTTCCTCCGAAGAGGTCACACCAATGGTCCCACCGTGAGAAACGATGATATCCTTGGTGATATAAAGCCCCAGCCCCAGATTAATTTGCGTGGGATCAGTCTCTTCCTCTGTTGTCACTGCACGGTGAAAGGAATCAAATAAGGTTTCAATTTTCTCGGGAGAAATCGGTACCCCCTCATTATGCACGGATAATATAACCTCTTCTGCCATGCCTTTGACGGTAACATTAATCGGCGTATCTTTGAACCCATACTGTAGCGCATTCCCGATCAGGTTCGAGAAAACTTGTCCAATACGCGCCTTATCCCATTCTCCTTTCGCATCCCCGGAAATCGCAAAAAGGATTGAATGCTTTGGATGAGCGACCCGCATTTCGTCGACTAACTTCCGGCCGATAAAAGCCATATCCATCGGAGACCGGATAATGGGAAGCCCAGCCCCAAATCGCGCACGCGCTGCCTCAAGGAGATCGCTGACTATTTTGGAAATACGGGATGCACTCTCAAAAATCTGAGAAGCGAGCATCCTTTGCCCCTCGCTAAGGGTTTGCGGCATGCCAATTGATCCGATATTCAATAAGAGCTGAGCGCACATCGATATGGCATTCAGCGGCGCACCAATATCATGGCCCAATACGCCCATAAACAGGTCTTTAGAAAAATTGGATTTTTTGGTGTAATGACTTACCGATTCTGCCAGTTCCTGATCAATGGATTCGTTAAATCGGGTTAAATCGATGACGTCCGCATTCGTCATTTTTATATTTGATGCACTCCATAATTTAACGACACTGGCACGCAAAGCCCGCCATTCCGAGACCATCTGGTCAATATCAAAACCACCTGCCAGACGCAAAGCTGCATGCGTTTCTGCTGCGCTAGGTGCAGGGCCTTTTTCCTTTTCGCCATGGGATTTTCTCACTTGTTCGGCACGGGTTTGCGAAGATCTTATATCGTTGATAATGAACTCGAGAATTTGATGGATATGATTACGTAGCGCTCGGGGCGTCATATCATTGGATGCAGGTTTCAGCGTTTCTGCGAAGATTTCCCATTCTCTCACGATGGGTCTTATGTTTTCTTGGATAAAATTTGCCAGGCCGATGCTTTGCTGCGGACCGTTAAATGTTCGCCTCTCTTTTCCGTCCCATACCAAAGTTATTTTTGCACTTTCTCCCATGTAGATCTCCTGCATCGAGTTGTCATGCCGGTCGGCATAAGAGTTGAGATTATTTAAACACGGTTTTTAGCCATCCCCATTCCAGCTTAGCGGGATGATCGATATATTCCTGGGGATTATCCACCACGCGTTTGAGGTACTGATAGGTAAATGGCCATTCATCTTCCTCAGGTGGAATGATCTTTTTTTCCACAATTTCAATTTTCATGTCTTTGGTCAGCCGCAACATAAAAGCAACCTTGGGCCGGTCGTCATAGACGGTGGCGTGCAAGGTTGCTTCCGTTTCCAATGTTTTAAATCGCGCCCCCCAAATTTCTGTATAGGGAAATGTGCCCTTATTTTTTTCAATGGCGCGGTTACAGATCTCCAGATACTGTTGGAATACTTTTTCGTATTCCTCCGCGTCATTGTCTCTGATTTGTTTGTTTGGTTTCGTCATGGTGGTTCCAAGAATCCTAGATTATTCATGGTACCCGTAACCACAACCTATAGTTTGATTTACATCAAACCCACTCGCTGAAAATGTGTATCCCGTATCGTATCCTTATCAAATTTCCGCGATGGTCAGACCAATGGATTGGCGAACAAAATTCGCTGTCCTCGTGCGTACGATAGCAATCCCCTAGTCACTCTAGAGTGCAGTTAATCGACAAACCGCATTGTGTGCCTTCCAGCGCTTGACCAGTTGGAACGAGAAAAAGAGAACTCTTTCTTACTAAAAATGACCTGCAAAAAAGGCAAATGGCCTAAAGTGTAAACCGAGGGACCTTCCTCCTTACCCCAATAGAATCTTGCAGGAGTATTCGGGGGCAAGGCCCCGCCTTCCCGTTTTTTGACCTATCCGCCTTCTCGATGTAAGATTTACAGATTACCCTTGAATCTGTAGACTCTATTCGGACCATGCTGGAGCCGAGCGGGTCCTTCTGTATCCTCCCTTCTCTGGTCGTTCATGAGTAACTTGATCATTACTATCATGTCCATTGCCCTCGCCGCTATCGTGGCGATTGCAGGGGTTCTCTATGTGGCCAACGTCATGCCATCGTCCCAAGGCAATATCTGGGCAAATGAGATGCTTAATCAAAACCAGCAAATCTGGGCAGCGTTCAATATTTACTCATCCAATAATGGCGGTGCGAATTTTAGCACGGTTAACTTTAGCGGATTAGTCAACCAAGGTTATCTCTCCACCTGGCCAGAGCTCATCATGTTTGCGCCCCATTCTAACAATGGATCCTTTACGACTGGGCAGTACGATAACTCCGTCTCAGCACCTTGCCTTACTGTTAATGGCTATACCATGAAGTTTGTCCGTGCCGGAGTTGTATTGAATAACCAAAATGCATTGTATTTTGCCTTTCTTCTAAACGATCCTTATAATGGAACGTGTTCTGCTGCAAATGCCGGAAATGGTTACGGGTTTGAAAATGCCAAATACAGCAATCACCCTACTGTACTATTAGCAAAGGCTGTGAATAAGATTACAGGTGCTGTGCCGGCCTCAGCAACAATTGCCGCCAGCGGCCTCCCCTATCTACCAACAGGCAGCACGTTTCCAGGCATGAACGGCAATGGGTTTTCGTGGGGCATATTTGCCAGCAGTACCGGAAGCATTATACCCAATTACTGTTATCTGGGTGCATCGTCTGGAGGGACAAGCGTGACCACGATCCAGTGCACTTTCATGCAATAGGCATAAGATGCGCAGGCCCTTTGCCTGACAATTATTTGATTATCTCAAACGGGAGTCTATAAAGGCACATGTCCCTTTCCGCCTGTTTTACCGATGTGAGCTTGGATCCGGATGTCCGCAACCGTCTGCCCGACGGCTTGCGTGCGGATTGCGACACAATCTGCAGCGAGATCGCTAAAGACGCCGCTGTGTTTTTGTCGGACGGCACCCCGCCGCCGTACGAATTATTCATCATGCTTTCGGACAACGCCATGATGTTCCGGCTGACAAACCAATATGCCGCTGCCCCGTTAATGTTTCACGTGCATATCTCGCCCCTGCGGCGGTTGATGCATGATTATGATTTGATCATTGGCGCGCACGGTTCGGCGCTGCGCCACCAGATGGGAAATGCACGAGCGGAGGCAATCGACATGGGCCGCCGTGCGATGCACAATGAGGGTGCGGAGTTGATCCTGGAACAACTGGCGCCAGACTTGACGGCAGATTTGGGAACCGCGCGGTTACTATTCACATTACTATTTTTACTGACCCAGCGGCGTTAGCGCGGCAATTCCACCCGCGCGCGCAAACCGCCCATGGGACTATCCTCAAGCGTAATTTCGCCGCCGTGCGCGCGGATGATATCGCGTGCGATAGCAAGCCCGAGTCCGATTCCACCGCTCGCGCGGTTGCGCGATTGCTCCAAGCGGTAAAACGGGCGAAAAACTTCTTCACGCGATTCCGGCGGAATACCCGGCCCGTTATCGTCCACTAAAATGACGGTGCGCTCATCATTATCGGCGAGCGTTACATCGCATTGCGTTCCATAAGCCAATGCGTTCTGGACCAGGTTCGCCAACGCCCGGCGCATGGCCTGGGGTCTCACGACAAGACGCGTCGGCACGGAATTCAACCGGATTTCCGCACCGCCATTGCGCGCGGAATCCCGCAAGAGTTGCATGAGGAATTCATCCATTTGTGTCAACACGGCAGCTTCTTCGCCTTCGCCGCGCGCGAACATCAAATAGGCCTCAATCATCGCTTCCATTTCAGAAACATCGGATTTTAATTCCTGCGCGCCCGCATCTTTCAACATCGCCAATTGCAATTTCATGCGCGTGAGCGGTGTGCGTAAATCATGCGACACGCCCGCCAGCATCTCCGTGCGCTGGGCAATTTGCCGTTTGATGCGTTCACGCATCAATAAAAACGCGCTGGCGGCCCGGCGCACTTCGCGCGCGCCTTCCAATTTAAACGGCCGGTCCACCCCATGCCCAAATGCTTCGGCGGCTTCGGCGAGGCGGCGGATGGGACGCACTTGACCGCGCAAAAATAAAATAGAAATCAACAACAGCACCGCGCCGGCACCCGTGAACCAGAAAATAAATTGGAAGGTTGTAATGGTAAAAACCCTGTTTTCCGGCACCGTCACGCGCAGCAACCCATGCGGCGTGATGACCTCGATTTCATACGTTTCCGGCTCCGTGCCCTCCTGCACGCGCGCAGGATAGATCAGACGCCGCTTGACCGCACTGCCGATCATGCGTGACAAAATTCCCTGACGATCATCGTTGTCAGGGGTCATTCTCTGCGTGGGCAATTGCTCAAACTTCAACCCAATGGCATCGGACGCCAATTGCAAAATTTTACTTTGGTCAGCAACGGGCATCGTATTTTCCAATTCAACGACAAATGCAATTTCACGCGCCACCGCAAAGGATAGTTTGCGCGTGACTTCTTCCCAGTGCTGATTCAGAAAGATATATGCCATCAAAAGTTGCAGCACGACGACGGGCGTGATGACAATCAACAGCGAACGCGCAAATAGCGTGCGCGGCAGGTATCGGCGGATGCGAAGGATGCTCATGCAATCCGCAACACATACCCCTGCCCGCGCAGGGTTTGCAAGATGCGCGGCATTTGCGGATCGTCGCCGAGTTTCCGTCGGAGCCGCACGACCATCACATCAATGCTGCGCGATGCGGTTGTCACGCCCATACGTTCGGCAAGTTCCTCACGCGAATGCGGCTGGCCGGGCCGGGCCGCCAACGCTCGCAGCAATTTATTTTCCATTTCGGATAATTTTACGCGGGTGTCCGCGCCGTGCAATTCCCCGAGTTCAGGCGACCAGAGGTACGGCCCTAATTGGTATTCACTTTGTGCGGGCGGTTGAGCGGCCAACCCGCGCCGCAAAATCGCATGCAAACGCAACACCAGTTCTTCAGGCTCAAACGGCTTGGCCAAATAATCATCGGCCCCCACCCTGAGCCCCGCAATGCGGTCCGCCGCATCGCCCCGCGCGGTTAAAAACAAAATCGGTATATCACTACGAGTCCGCAAATCTGCGCCGAGCGATAATCCGTCCTCACCCGGCATCATCACATCCAAGACTGCGGCATCGAACTGAACCCGCCGGAACATTTCACGCGCGTCAGCGGCGTGTTCCGCCGTTGTCACGCCAAATCCTTGCTGCGACAAATAATCCCGCAGCAACGCGCGCAGCCGTGCATCATCATCCACCACCAACACGTGCGGCGCGGTCTCTGCGGAAAGGGGGCTGGATTTTGCCATCGAAATACGCCTAAAGTTTGCTATCACACCCTTCGGAAAGCAAGACCTATGATGGATGTCCCCTTTGATGATCGCGACGGCTGGATATGGATGGATGGCACGTTTGTGCCGTGGCGCGAGGCGAAAATTCATTTCCTATCGCACGGGCTGCATTATGCCTCGGCGGTGTTCGAGGGCGGGCGCGCCTACGGCGGGAAAATCTTCAAGTGCGCGGAACACACGGCGCGGCTGTTTTATTCCGCGGGCGCGCTGCATATGAAAATTCCGTTCTCGGAATCGCAAATCACTCAGGCCTGCGATGATGTCGTCGCGAAAAATGGTTTGATCGATGCTTATGTGCGTCCGCTCGCGTGGCGCGGACCGGAGCAAATGGGCATCGCCGGATTAAGAACCAGAACGCACGTCGCAATCGCAGCCTGGGCCTGGCCGAGCCTGTTTTCCGAAGAGCAGCGCATGCGCGGGCTACGCTTGATGATTTCAAAATGGCGGCGCACGTCGCCCGACACCGCCCCGGTGCATGCGAAAGCGTCGGGCCTGTACGTCATTTGCACGCTCACGAAACACGAAGCGGATGCGGGTGGATACGATGACGCCTTGATGCTCGATTATCGCGGCCAGATCGCCGAGGGCACGGGCGCAAATGTATTTTTTGTGAAAGAGGGCGCGTTGCACACGCCGCTGCCGGATTGTTTTTTGAATGGCCTGACGCGGCAGACGGCCATCGCACTCGCCAAACGGCGCGGCATTGCAGTGCATGAGCGCGTGATTATGCCCGACGAATTGCCGACGTTCGAGCAAGCGTTTTTGACCGGCACCGCAGCAGAAATCGCGCCCATCGGTCAGATCGGCGAGCATAAATTCGCCGTCGGAGATATCGTGCGGCAATTGGTGAATGATTACGCGGCGGAAGTTCGCGCTTAATTATTCACTTCCACTTCGGCGGCGTAAAACGTGAAACGCGCATCGCCCAAAACCTCGCGCACGGAAACCGTCACGCGGTGCAGACGGCCCTCAATATCCCGCTGCCAGAACGCAATGAATTGGCCGAGCAGCGGGAATTTGGGCGCTACATCGTATTCCTGCCATATATAGGTCTGGAGCAATTGGGGGTAATCGGGTAGCGCGTATAAAATCTCAGCGGTTGTCAGCTGGTGGCCTGCGAGTTGCCGCGCCAGATCGCCCGGCGGCAAGGCCGCCCGAGAGGCCGGTTTATCCGAAGAAGGCGTCCAAAGTTCCATCTCTGAAGAATCCTTAGACTCCAGAATGACAGAAATTTGTTAAAATTTCTTGAATTTAAACTGCCACCGCGTTGATGGCGGCAGCGATGCTGGCGGCGACTTGGTTGGCGCTCACTCCCGTGGGAACGGCGATTTGTTGAGCCATGAGGTCTTGGGCCAGAACCTCAGCCTTAGCTTCATCCGCAGTGCGCTGGCCAGCCGGGAGGGCGTTCAACTGTTCTTGCGTCAAGCCCAGCGAGCCCAAAACCTGCGCCCATATTTGCTGCGCGGTGGTTTGCAGAACTTCTGAATTAGGAGCCTGAGCCGCGGCAGCGGCGGGCGCGGCAGGAGCAGCGTTATTAGTGGCGGCCGTATTGTTATTCGCGGCAACCAGATTTTGCGCCTGCGGGCTGAGCGTCACCACCGTCGCCGGGCCGAAATCCACAGGCGCCTTCACGGCAGTTGGCGCCGCGGTTTGCACGTTTCCAGCCGCGGCGGGCGCAATGGACACAACAGTCGCCGGAACCCGCGCAATAATGGGCGAGTTGGAAGAAGTCAGAGCTGAGACGCTTGCAACCATGGTTTATCAATCCCGCCGGGTGCTATGATCATTATAGCACAATTTACCCATCATAGGGCATTTTTCATGAAAATAAAAATGGATTTTCTGGCCCCTAAAGAGGGTGCGAAATTCGATGAGAGGCGTTGGGTGCCAAACCATCCTTAATTTAGGAATTTAGGCTGCGGAACATTCGCTCTCTTAATGCTACCTTCAACGAAATCACGTGCATTCGCGGCTATCTTTAACGCCACCATATAAGAGAAACCGTCTTTGCATGCCTGAGAGTGCACATTGGAAAACACGTCTCTGGCAGCATGTCTTTCTATTCGGCTAACCCAAGAGCTGCTCACATCAAGTTCTTTAGCAATGGCTGTTTGGGTTATACGCTCACTCATGCGGCGAAAAAGAACCGTTTTGTAATGCGGATTTGTAAATGACCCTAAAGCAAAATTAACATAATTCTCTAGTTTTTCTGGTTTCACGGTTGCAGCCGCTCCCGCCAATACTTGCCTTAAAGCCTCAAAGGCCACTGTTTGGACTTTATAATCTAGCCGCCCTCTATGACAGTGCCATGTGGCCTCATTGAGTGCCTCAATAACCTGGTCGTCAAAAATACTCCTCACTGCAAAAATTGCTTGCAGAACATTATGTTTATCCCGATCCGTTCGAATAATATGGCATAATCGATCCACTGTATCAGGCACTTCAGCTGCAAGACCTTCCAAAGCGTTTGGCCCCAAAATGATTTTTTCCGCGTTCATAAATTTCTCCGTTAAATTTCAGGTTGTAAGCCTAGATATCAGGTCCAAAGGCTGTAAAGCAACTTTTTTTGTGAACCCCTGCCACAAATCCCTTGCAAACCTAGCCCGGCGGGCCTATTTAGCACTCACTGACTAGGACTGCTAACAGGCGGTCCCGGCCCAGAATTCAAACCTAACCAGGAGGAAAGTATGACATCCATTCGTCCCCTGCACGACCGCGTGATTGTTCAACGCGTGGAGCAGGAAGAAAAAACAGCCGGCGGGATCATCATCCCCGGCACGGCGCAAGAAAAACCGATGGAAGGCATCGTGATCGCGGTCGGCAACGGCACGCGCGATGACAGCGGCAAAACGCATCCGCTGGATGTGAAGGCCGGCGACCGCATTCTGTTCGGCAAATGGTCCGGCACGGAAGTGAAACTCGACGGCGAAGATTACCTGGTGATGAAGGAAAGCGACATCATGGGCGTCATCGAAGGCAAAAAATCATCCACCAAAAAAGCTGCGTAAGGAAACATAACTATGTCTGCAAAACAAATCGTATACGGCAGTGACGCGCGCGAACGCCTCGTCATGGGCCTCAACAAAGCCGCGAACACGGTCCGGGTCACGCTCGGCCCCAAGGGAAAAATCGTCGCGCTCGCGAAATCATTCGGCTCTGCCAAAATGACCAAGGACGGCGTTTCAGTGGCGAAAGAAATTGAACTCGAAGACAAATTCGAAAACATGGGCGCACAAATGGTGCGTGAAACGGCATCCAAAGCCAACGATCACGCGGGTGACGGCACAACGACCGCAACGGTTTTGATGCAATCCATCGTGAACGAAGGCAACAAACTGGTCGCAGCGGGCATGAACCCAATGGACTTGAAACGCGGCATCGACAAAGCGGTTGCAGCGGTAACGGCGGATATCGAAAAACGCGCGAAAAAAGTGACGACGAACGAAGAAATTGAACGCGTTGCGTTTATTTCCTCGAACGGCGACGCAGACATCGCGAAGAAAATGGCGGAAGCCATGAAACGCGTCGGCGATGCCGGCGTGATTACGGTCGAAGAAGGCAAATCCAACGAAACCGAAATGGAAGTCGTTGAAGGCATGCAATTCGACCGCGGTTATGTTTCTCCGTACTTCATCACGAATGCGGAAAAAATGATCTGCGAAATGGACAAACCGTACATTCTGCTGCACGAGAAAAAACTCTCTGGTTTGCAAGCCTTGCTGCCGGTGCTGGAAGCGGTTGTGCAATCGGGTCGCCCGCTGGTGATCGTGGCCGAAGACATTGAGGGCGAAGCGCTCGCAACGTTGGTGGTCAACAAACTGCGCGGCGGATTGAAAGTTGCCGCTGTTAAGGCCCCTGGCTTCGGCGATCGCCGCAAAGCGATGCTGGAAGACATGGCGATCCTGACGGGTGGTCAAGTGATTTCCGAAGACCTCGGCATCAAACTCGAAAACGTCACGCTCGCCATGCTCGGCACGGCAGCAAAAGTTCGCATCACCAAAGATGACACGACCGTCATCAACGGCGCGGGCAAAAAAGCGGACATCGACGGTCGCTGCGGACAAATCAAAGCGCAGATTGAGGAAACAACGTCTGACTACGATAAGGAAAAACTGCAAGAACGCCTGGCGAAATTGTCCGGCGGCGTTGCCGTTATCCGTGTCGGCGGTGCGACCGAAATCGAAGTGAAAGAACGCAAGGACCGCGTCGAAGATGCGATGCACGCCACCCGCGCAGCCGTTGAAGAAGGCATCATTGCGGGCGGTGGTTGTGCGCTGCTCTACGCAACCAGCGCGATTGCGAAACTGAAAGCCGCAAACGATGATGAACGCGCAGGCGTTGAAATCATCCGCCGCGCACTTCAGGCTCCGATCCGTCAGATCATTGCAAACGCCAGCGAAGACTCTTCGTTGATCGTGGGCAAATTGCTCGAACAAACCGACACCAACCACGGCTACGATGCGCAAGACAGCAAATTCGTTGACATGGTCAAGGCCGGCATCATTGATCCAGCCAAAGTGGTTCGCGTGGCACTGCAAGACGCCGCGTCCGTTGCGGGCCAGGTGATCACCACCGAAGCCTTGGTGGCTGATATGCCAGAAAAGAAATCATCCTCAGGTGCCGGCGCAGGCGGCGGCATGGGAGGAATGGGCGGCATGGGTGATATGGATTTCTAATCCTCCTGAGATTGTATCACCCGCTCGTCATCGCTTTCGGGCGGTGGCGGGCAAGGCGGGGGAGGAAACTTCCCCGCCTTTTTTTGCCTCATCTCCATCACAACATACGATTGCATGATTACAAATATATGCGCTTATAAAACAATGATATTTTAAAAGCGAAGCCGCACAAAAACTTGTAGGCTGATGGCATGAACGCGTTAAACACATTGGCCGAGCGGATGCGTGCCCTCCGTATCAAACAAGGATTGAATCAATCGCAACTCGCGCGGCACGCCGGCACCAAACCGCAGGTCGTGCAACTGATCGAAGCGGGCAAAGTTTTACAAAGCAAACATCTCTTTTCCATCGCGCATGTGCTCGACACCACGGCGGAGTGGTTGCTGACGGGCGTATCCCCACGGCGCGAAAATGGAAAATCTGCGCGGAGCGGCCAGTTGGATGATCGCACGTATGCTCCGGCCGGCTATCCGGGCAGTCCGCGTTCGCCGCAAGCCGGACCAGACGAGGTACCGATTTTCGCCGCGGAATCCGGCAAAAATGGCCCCAAATTTTCATTGAACACACATCAGGCCATCGGCCATGTGCCGCGTCACCCGCGTCAGCAAGGCATGCACGGCGCGTTTGCGTTTTATTGCGCAGGCGATTCCATGTCGCCGCGCTATGAACACGGCGATCTGATTTACTGCTTGCCGCATCAGCCCTTGAAGGCGGATCAAGACATTGTTGTTACTTTCTTGAATGATGAACACGCTGTCATGGGGCGGATGGTAAAACTGGACCGCGCGGCGCAGAAATTGACGCTTGAACAATTCAATCCACCGGGCAAAACCAGCGTAAGCATCCCGGAAACCGTTGAAATTTATACCATTGTAGGGCGTGGGTAATCTTACAAAGAATTTATAATAAATTCTGCAATTCAGGGTTGCATAATAACAAATATCATTGTAACATGGCCAGGCGTTATTTGGGAGCCCCGCCATGCCATCCGATAAATCAGACAAAAATAAACCCAAGCATAAGTACGATCTATTTCCCTTGCGACCGCATCGGCGCAATGCGTTGGCGGCGGCGTTGAACGCAGTGGCGCATTTGTCTCCCACGCTGCCAACGCCCGCCAACAATAATTGGCCGCCCGGCAAACAGCCCCGGTATTTTCCGTTTGGAATCCCCTACCCGGACCCCGCCAAGGAATTTGAATACCTGTATAGGCGCTTCGCTGAGGCGGAGGAAAAATACCGCCTTCGAAAATTATCCTCGCCCAAGTAAAATAAGTAAAAAAATCAAAATTTATTTGACAATCGGCGGCGTGATCCATAACATGACCGCACGTGCTTGCGAAAGTACGGCGTGGCATTTGAGGGGCAGCTTGCACCACGGTAAACATGCTAAAGCGCTGCGGCAAAGGCGCGCCATGTAGATGGTGAGCCTCAGCCGTAGTCCCCATAACATTGGTGACTATGGTTGGCCTTTGCCGAAAGCATTGGGGCTGATGCGCAATATCACGCAATTGCCCCTTTCATTCAGCCCTCGCCCGCTGTCGTCGCCGCAACAACGTGGAGCTGAAAGATGACAACGGAAAATTTAACCCTTATTTTTACGCCTGATGACAAAAAACGCTTTGAAACATTGAGTGATCGTGAATCCTTGGTTTCCCCAAGTCGTATCGACACCAATCTTGTCTTGCGTTGGGGGATTCAGCAATTACTAGCGGTCAATCCAGACGCTATTCCTGCAAATGAAATTGCGGATGCCTCCAGGAGAATTGCACAGAAAGTAAATCCTCCCGAGGTTGAACTGGCAAGAAAACTATTGGCAATTTATACCTTGGAGGAAGTTGATTATCTGACGCTTTGCGAACCCAAGACTGCTGCTAAATCCAGCTATCCCCTTGAATTGGTGCGGGATACGCTTGAGGCCGCGCTTGTATTATCTGACGCTGGCCAAAAGGATGATTTACGCTTGAAGCGATCCTACGAACTAGGCGTGAACCATGCCCGCATCGAAGCACTTGTTGTTGCAACGATCGGCGATGCTGCTAAAGCGCTGGGCTGGAAACCAGACTATCATTTCCATAACGGCAACGACCGGTTCGGCCGTTTGGCATATAATATCCCTGGTCGGGTAAGGGCGGCGCAAACAAGACGAGGGTTAGACCTAGCGGCATAAGCCCAGGCACAGAGTCGGGTAAAAAATGGGTTCTTAGGCAAAGGAGACTTTGACAATCTTCCAAACTAGGAATATATTGATATTGTCGAATGTAGGATTCGCATCCTCCGGAAAGTCCATCACCTGTCAGGTGGCCACCTTGCCAAGCGGGTGGAGGCACCAACCTCCCCCCTCCCTGGCAAACAGAACACGAACCCAACTGAAAGGCCTGCCTGATGCCAATCAGTCCCACAGTTTCATCCCTTCAACCCTGAGACAAGAGAAAACAAACAAGAGGTAAGAAACAGGAATAAGAACAAAACTCCACCAACCTACCCACAACTGAATCCGAAAACCGTTTTGACTGACGGGAGGAGTGCGTCCAGCGTTATGTTTTAACCCCTTTGTCTCCTGCCCGCCATTTGGCACGGCCCTTGCATTTACCACCCCAACAAGACCAAAAATGGGGGTTACACTATGGAAATCGCAGGAAACATCGCTTTATCGCGCATGATGGCGCTGCAGCAACGGATGGACATTGTAGCGAATAACATCGCCAACATGAACACCACCGGCTACAAATCCATCGAGCTGCTGATGAAGGAAGATAAAATTTCGCCCTCCTCCAATGGGGTGACGGCGCAGGATAGCTCACCGGTTTCGATGGTGGCTCAATGGGGCACGGTGCGCAACACGAGCGGCGGCGTCATTCAGCAAACCGGCAACCCGCTGGATGTTGCCATCCAGGGTCCTGGATATTTCACCGTTAAGGACGCGAGCGGCCAAGCGCTTTATACCCGCAACGGCGTGTTTCAAATTAGCTCGACCGGTACGTTGGTCGACCTCAGCGGCAACCCGGTGCAAAGCGATGGGGGTGAAATCAACATTCCGCCTGGAACCACCAGTGTTTCCATCGGCTCGGACGGAACCGTTTCCACGCCGAAGGGAATTTTGGGTCGCATCGGTGTCGTGAACTTCCAGAATGAGCAGGCTCTGCTCCCTGCGGGGACCAATGATTTCACTGCACCGGATGGCGTGGATGCACAACCTGTCACGAACCCAGTGGTGGTTCAGGGTTCGCTTGAGCAATCCAACGTCAACGGCATCAACCAGATGACGGACATGATCGAAATTCAGCGCCAATACCAGTCCGCTGCCAATATTGTGAAATCGGAAAATGACCGATTAAATGCAGCCATCAAAGACCTAGCCAAAACCGGTTAACGGACGAGAAAGAGGAGAAAGACCATGAGAGCACTTGCCATCGGCGCCACGGGGATGAATGCCCAGCAGATCAACGTGGATACCATTTCGAACAACATCGCGAACATGACCACGACGGGCTTTAAGGGCCAGCGTGCAGAATTCGCGGACTTGCTTTACCAGAACATGCTGCAGCCTGGCTCGGCGACTTCCGAAACCGGTACCATTGCGCCAACAGGTATTTCCCTGGGCAGCGGGGTACGTCCGGTGGGGATTTACCGCATGGATCAACAAGGCACCGTTCAACAAACCACCAACCCGCTTGACCTGGCGATCCAGGGCAAGGGATTTTTGCAAGTCCAATTACCCTCGGGCCAAACGGCTTACACACGTGACGGCTCGCTGCAGCTCAATGCACAAGGCCAGATAGTAACGGCGGATGGCTTCCCTATCATTCCCAACATCACAATCCCCGTTACCTCCACCGGCGTCACGATCAACTCCGCCGGCCAGGTGTTTGCAACGATCCCTGGATCGGCCACGCCTCAAAACCTTGGGCAGATTCAGTTGGCCTCGTTTGTGAATGACGCAGGGCTTCAAGGCATGGGCGGCAACCTCTACTCAGAAACGGATGCATCCGGCACAGCGACGTTGGGCAACCCGAACGCGGATGGCTACGGCTCAATCCTGCAAGGGTCTTTGGAAAACTCCAACGTCAACATCGTGTCTGAAATGACGAACCTCATCACCGCCCAGCGCGCGTACGAAATGAACTCCAAGGTCATCAAGTCCGCCGATGAAATGCAACAAACCATAACTGGCCTGTCGAGCTAGCCCCATAACACCCCAGTTGTCGGTTTAGGATAATTGGGGGTAAAATGGCCGAATGATCAGAGTCCTTTTTCTTTTCGCGTTGGCAGCGGGCATTTCGCTCATGGCTGTTACGTTCGCACACGCACAAGATGCTCCGCCGCTGAGCTCACCTCCCAGTTCGACCGCTGACGAGTCTGTTCCCGCCGCCGCCCCAAATCCCACTCCCGCACCGCCAACAACGCCTGCGGTTACCAAACACGTTGCTGCGCCTACTCCAGCACCGGTGGATTTGCCCGTACTGACTACGCCTAAAAACGTTAACGAAGTCATTGATGCGAATGACCTCATCATCCAATCCTTCCCGGCGCAGCGCGTCAGCGGTGGCGACATCATTCACGACAGCAGTCAGATTATCGGCCTCGCCGCGCGGCGGCCGCTTCAGGCCGGGCAGCCGATCCGCTTGATTGATCTGAAAAAAGAAGAACTCGTCCAGCGCGGATCAGACGTGAGTCTCACGTTCCGCAATGGATCACTGGAAATCACCGCGATGGGGAAAGCGCTCGAAAACGGTTCACTAGGCGATGTGATTAAAATCACCAATGTCGGCACCAACCGTACCGTGGATGCCAAAGTCACCGGCCCCAACCAGGCGCAAGTGGTGGAATAGGGTTTTCCTAAATATAAGTTGTCCCGCCATTTAATAATTATATTCAGGCACATACTGGGATATGCCTGTGGTGAGAATTACCGGTTTAGGCGACCTCATCACCACGTGCTCTACCTCTGATGCCGTGGCATTGCAAAGCCCTCCAAATACTGAGATGTGTTCAGATGGTTTGCACCGAGCCAACCTCTTTGCACAAAGAGCCCTTGTGCTATACTTATTAACAGTCTTCCGAAATCCACACATCAGCATGTCGTGAATATTTTGGCCCGTTTTTGTATCGAATTTTCTTTTATGCAAGGCAACGAACCGATCACGAAACTCATAAAAATTCACAAAGATTTCTGATTCCTCACAACCAGGATCTAGAAAAAATGTTTGGGGCTGGCCTAGATAAGGGTTGATATCTAGGATGTCGGATGTGTCGGAGAGCAAGCAAATTAGGGGTTTATCAGCAGATAAAGTTGCTTGAACTGTTCGTTGGGGGTGTGACGGCCCGGACAGCGGCGGAACTAGTGGGGATTAATCGTCATTCAGCAACGCTTTATTATCAAAAAATTCGTGAGATGATTGTTACCGAACTGGAAAATGAAAGTCCGTTTGATGGCGAGATTGAAGTGGATGAAAGTTATTTTGGGGGACATCGCAAGGGCAATCGCGGGCGTGGCGCTGGCGGGAAAATCCCGGTCTTCGGTTTGTTGAAACGTGGTGGGAAAGTTTACGCCAAGGTCATTCCGGATGCATCGAGTAAAACGTTGATTCCGATTATAGAGCGCAAAATAAGGCCTGATTCTATTATCTACAGTGACTGCTGGACAGCGTATAATGCGATTGATGTAGGCCGGTTCCATCATTACCGCATCAACCATTCATTGCTGTTCGCCGACAAAACCAACCACATCAACGGTATTGAGAACTTTTGGAATCAAGCCAAACGATGGCTCAGAAAATACAACGGCATCCCAACTCAAAACTTCAATTTGTTCTTGCAAGAATGCGTCTTCCGATTTAACTTCGGATCAACAAAACAACAACTCGCCACTCTCAAACAGTGGCGCAAAAATCACCTTATCTAGGCCAGCCCCAAATGTTTGAACCATCTCTCTTGGCTTCATCCCCAGATCCGTCTTGGTCGGAAAATTTGGCATGTAAGGTGAAATAGCTTTCGCCCAATTTGGATCATCGGGCAAAAGATTCATCGTGCCTAAAATAAATACCGAGAGCAAACATCTCGCATCCACATCATCCGCCCTTATTCGCATCGCACCCGTCAAATCAGCATCCCTGGGCGCCCACGTATTCTTCACTAACTCATACAGATCTACCCAATCCCTTTCTTTCCCAAAAAGAGACAGAAGGGGAAAATGTGCCGTTAGTCTTGAAATACGCGGTTTCATAGGCTTTCCAACCAATCCATAAGACGATTCAACCTCTATATCGTAATTAACCACTCTAAACTGCAAGTTATTTTTTACTTTCACGCCGCAATTACAGCTGCTCCCGCATTTGTGCCAACAATTCGTAATGCGTCATGTCCATGTGCAGCGGCGTGACGGAAATATACCCGGCTTCCAGCGCTGCGCCGTCCGTATCGCCCGCGAATTTCTCATACACCGAATGGCCGACCCAAAAATAAGGATCGCCCCAGCGCCCCTCGCGCTCCATAATGCTGTCGGATGATTTCCCGCCCAGGTGGCTGACAACCTTCATGCCATTGATTTTCGTGCGGCGAGAATTCGGGAAGTTCACGTTCATTAACACGCGCTCCGGCCACGCGGGTAGAGCCACCAACTTGCGGACAATATTTTCCGCGTGCGTTTCGGGCACGTCCCAACTCGCCTTGCCATCCACAATTTCCTGGCTGAAAGCAATCGCGGGCACGCCCAGCAACGTCGCCTCCATCGCTGCCGCGATGGTGCCGGAATAGGTCACGTCCACGCCCGCGTTGCGCCCAAAATTCACGCCGGATAGCACCAGATCCGGCCGCGAGTCTTTGAAAATATGATTGATTGCGAGCAACATGCAATCCGACGGCGTGCCGTCAATGCAATAGCGCTTTTCCTCCAGCTTTTTAATTCGCAGCGGTCGTTCCAGCGTCAGCGAATGCGACTGGCACGATTGTTCCGTTTCAGGCGCCACAACCCAAATGTTCTCTGAAATTCCGCGTGCGATTTTTTCCAAAACCGCAATCCCATCAGCGCGGATACCATCGTCATTCGTGACTAAAATTTTGGCTTGTGTCAGATCGGCGGGCAGTTGAAACATACGCCTTTATAAGGGCGAGCGCCCAAAAAGAAAGCCCGCGTTTTATAAAACACTCGCGCGCAAACAGTCTGTTTTAGAGAGAAAGGCTTCCGCTTTGCATAGGCACAGCGACAGAAGCCGATGTCCTTGCATGGCCATCCTTCTTAAACGAAACGGTCTTAAAAGGAGCAGATACTTGCGTAGAACCCTTTAGCCTTACCGTAAATGTTTGGTGGGGCGCGCCACTCCCCCAATCAATCCCATCGCCATTCGCCCCCGTAACCGGCACTTTGTTTTCATTAAGGACACTGCCATCAGGATTGGTCACCTTAATGTTGTCCAACGAACCATTTGTTGCAAATTGCAACTGCACGTCTTGTCCCTGCGGCAACAGAGTCGCATTTCCTATGGGTTTTTCAACATCAAATTTCCAAGTGTTTAACCCTGTTCTAGAAAAAACAAAATCGACGTCCTGCGCACCACCATTCACATCATATACCATTTCAAGCGGCGTCGTATAACTCCCGCCAATAGGTGCGGCGGCATTTAAGGTAACATTTAAATCAACATTCGTTGTTGGAGAACCGGGTGACGCGGATTGAGACGTTCCAGAGTGGATGTTTGAACCGCTGATCCCGCCACATCCCGCACTCAAGGCTGAAAGAGCCACAGCGCTATATCTGCGAACAATCCGTCTATTCATAATAAAATCTCCTAAAATGGTGTATGTTAGATGACGCTTGGATATCAAAATCAGGATTAAAAATCAAGCTTTTTATCCGATTTTTTCCAATCCACCCATGTAGGGTTGCAGCACGGCGGGCACGGCAATGGAACCGTCCGGCTGTTGATAATTTTCCATCACCGCGATCAGCGCGCGTCCCACCGCCACGCCCGACCCGTTCAATGTATGGACGAATTCCGTCCCCTTTGCGTTCATGCGTTTTAGGCGCGCATTCATCCGCCGCGCCTGGAATTCGCCGCAGTTGGAGCACGACGAAATCTCGCGGTACTTCTGTTGCCCCGGCAGCCACGCCTCAATGTCATACGTTTTGCGCGACGCAAATCCCATGTCGCCCGTGCACAGCACAATCGTGCGAAACGGAATTTCTAATTTTTGCAAAATATTTTCCGCCGCCTGGGTCATGCGCTCGTGCTCCGCCTCGCTTGCCTCGGGCGCAGTGATGCTGACCATCTCCACCTTGTAAAACTGGTGCTGACGCAGCATTCCGCGCGTGTCGCGCCCCGCCGATCCAGCCTCAGACCGGAAACATGGGCTGAGCGCCGTGAGGCGCATTGGTAATTGTTCCTCCGGTACGATTTGTTCGCGCACAAAATTGGTAAGCGAGATTTCTGCGGTCGGAATTAAATAATGCCCGGTGTTGGCCTGAAACAAATCTTCCTTAAACTTCGGCAAATTGCCGGTGCCGTATGCTGCCGCTTCGTTCACCAAAATCGGCACGCTGCATTCTGTATAACCAAATTCGCGCGTGTGCGTGTCAATCATGAATTGCCCGAGCGCGCGTTCCAGCAGCGCCAGCGCGCCTTTCAAGACCACAAACCGGGAGCCCGATAATCTTGCCGCGGTTTCAAAATCCATCATGCCCAGGCCTTCGCCCAAATCCACGTGGTCTTTGGGATTCACAAGGTTTTTCGGCGCGCTGAATTTGCGAATTTCAACATTATCGTTTTCATCCGCACCATCCGGCACATCGGCGGCTGGAATGTTGGGTAATACCGCCAGCGCGGCGTCCAACGCCTGTTGATGCGCGGCTGCTTCAACTTCCAGCACAGATAATTTTTCTTTGATGGCCGCAACCTCTTCCATCACGGCATCGGCATTGCCTTTTTCGCGTTTGATTTTTCCGATTTCATCCGATTTTGCATTGCGCTGTTGCTGTAATTCCTGTGCCTGTGTTTCCACTGCGCGCCATGCAGAATCCAACGCGAGAATTTTTTTAGACTCGCCCGCGAG
>Ga0206797_1044_pt2 | contig 26871 bp, 21 predicted proteins | sample Alteio_BWOrgCont_69_FD_152894 | JGI IMG/M metagenome (GOLD analysis project Ga0206797, IMG submission 152894) | Enriched cells from forest soil in Barre Woods Harvard Forest LTER site, Petersham, Massachusetts, United States -... | ecosystem: Environmental > Terrestrial > Soil > Temperate forest >...
CGGTCGTTGCCATGACAGGTTTTTTCACCGAGAAACAGCATTTTTTGATGATGAATTTATGCGGCATTAAAACTTCGATCCTTAAACCCTTCAGACCTCTCAACCTTATTACTAAGATCGAATTCGCCTTGGGGGGGAGCCGTCTGGAGGGATATGATATGGATACAACTTAAATTCTGATGAGAAAAAATCTGCCTTCTCATTAGAAAAGTCCGATCCCTTACGGGATTGGACTTTTATCTCGTTTTTAATTAAAAAAATAAACTAATTCTTTTTTGATGAATTCTATAACCCTTATAGAGAAAGGCTGAGATATGAGGCAATCAAAAGAATTGAATTTAGAAAATAATTTAAGTTTAGCTATCATTGATCTGGACAAGGTTTATGAGGCGATGCTTAAAAAATCCCCGTACGAGCACATCATCGTCACAGACTTTATCCGAGAAGAGTGGAAAGAGAAGCTGCTGCAATCCTACCCCAAGATCAAGGCCCCTGGAAGTTTTCCGTTGTCAACGGTGTCTTGCAGCAGTGAGTTCATGAAACTGATCGATGAGATGAATAGTGCTGCTTTCAGGCATGCTGTCGAGGAGAAATTCTTCCTTGATCTTGATGGAAAGCCTACAATGTTTACTGTTCGGGGTAAATGCCGGCTCAAAGACGGCCAAGTCCATACCGATTCGGAAAGCAAGATCATCACCGTTCTTTTGTATATGAACCCATCCTGGGGCGACCAAGATGGAGGACGGCTTAGGGTATTGAATAGCCTTGATATCAATGATTCCGCAGCTGAAATTTCTCCAAGAATCGGGGAGTTATTTATTTTTAAGCGCTGCGATCATTCTTATCATGGGCACCTGCCTTTTGAAGGAAAGCGTCAAGTCATACAAATGAATTGGGTGACTCATCAAAAGTTCGTTGACCATGAGCAAAATCGGCACAGATGGTCTGCTGTCTTAAAGAAATTAACCTTGGGGAGATAACAGCATGATGGGGAAGCATACATCGTGTTGGGTCGTCACGGAAGGCTTGAAGGGCCTTCAAAATCAAGCTATTGGCTTGGCCCAAGCCCTGGGTCTTCCTTATGTCTATAAGGAAGTAATGAGGCCTAAGAATGTTTGGCGGATGCTTCCAGCTTCTTATTGGCCTGACCCACTATCATTGTCAATTGAATCACAAGGTTTTTCTCCCCCATGGCCGGATGTATTGATCTCATGCGGCCGATGTAGTGTTGCTGTTTCGCTAGCTTTAAAGAAAGCGAGTGCAGGAAAAATATTTACTGTCCATATCCAAGATCCCCGGATGGATCCTGGAAAATTTGATATTGTCATATCCCCCTTGCATGATCATCTCCATGGCAAAAATGTTTATATGACCCAAGGAGCCATTCATCATATCACCACTGAGAAACTCATTAATGCCGCCCGTCATTTTAGCCCCTTGCTGGCTTCATTGCCACGTCCTACGATTGCTGTATTAGTGGGGGGAAGGAATAAACGCCAGGAATTTTCTTCTGTTCCTGCGCAAGATTTTGTCAACAAATTATCGGCAGCTGCATTGAGCGTTCATGGCGGACTTGCCATCACCATGTCTCGTCGGACGGATCCAGCAATTGAGCAAATACTAAGACAAGGCCTTAAAGGATCACCCACTTACTTTTGGGATGGTCAAACAGAAAACCCGTATTTAGGTTTGCTTGCCTTAGCGGATGTTATCATCGTTACCAGTGATTCTATTTCAATGATCTCTGAGGCTTGTTTTACTGGTAGACCTGTTTATGTCTATGAATTACCAGGGATCGGCAAACGGCACAAGCAGTTCCTGGATAATTTGATCCAGAAAGGTATTGTACGTTCTTTTTTAGGCAAGATCGAGAAGTGGAAATACCAGCCATTGGATGAAACTCAGCGTGCCGCTGATTTCGTGCGTGAGAAGTTTTTTGCAAAGATGCCGTTTGAATCACAATTATGTTCTTCTCATTAGGAGGGGAGATAAAATGCAAACACAATTGATCCAAGAAATTCCTCTTAAAATTAAAACATTCAGTGTTACTGGGGCGTCTCCATTTTTCAAAGCCCTGGGACATCCTCTGGCTGTTCCTAAAATGCATAAACTTATCCACACGCTGTCTTCATTTCAATCAGTAGCTATTTATGATCCATTAGAACAGGCAGGAGAAGTTGAAGCATTATATGATTTTTCTCGCGTGAATATTGCTCATATCTTTGTCCAGAATATCGTCAAAGTGGGTGGGTATTTATTTGGGCTGGAAGCAAAGCCGATCAATGCCATAAAGAATATGGATGTTGATGCTATTTTTGTTACTGCTTTTGATGCCGCGCGCCTGACCGCTCAGATCCGTCATTTTTTACCTTCCCATGTGAAGATATTTTCCCTTGATGATGTGCGCCTGCCGGATGAATATTTGACCAACCCCCGGAACTATCTTGACAGTTTGAACTTTGCGACGAATTTTGTTTTCTTTAGAGAAGAGAACGGTCAACATACGCGTTTGGTTACAGCTAATTACTGGGCAGGGTACAATGCTAAAAATATTGGCCTATGGTGCTGTTTGTTTGATAGCGACGGTAAAATGCTAATACAGTGGAAGGAAGAGCTTAAAAGTAATGTCCATACGATCATCCTCGATAGTCAGGAGATAAGCCAGCGTTTTGGATTAGAAAGATTTACAGGTAGTCTTTTCCTGCATTTTACAGGAGCTATGGGACACGATATTGTCAAGTATGCATTGGATACATACGGTGATGATGATCCGGTGCTTTCCTGCACCCACGATGCCAATGCGTGGCCTGCTGACCTTTATGCAGGCCTGCCTGCGCCTCGGAAAGGGGAAAAAGTGCTTTTATGGGTGCAAAACAGTCATCCCTGCCCGATCCCAGCCAATGCTATCGGATTAAATTTAATGGGTTCAACAGAGATTATCAGGTTTGATCGATCGATTGCTCCTTTTGCCACCTGTGCTATCGATGTGGCAGAACTTTTACCAGGGGCTGCATGGCCGCAGCAGTTAGAAGTCCATGCGGGGAAATATTTTGTTCGTCCCCGATATGAGATCTTATATGGGGATAAACGCAGTCTGATCGCTCACACCAATGTTGAGCGCACTGATCTAAAAGGGGACCCAGGTATTCCGACACTCGCCTCTTTGATGGGCAAGGGTTATATTTTGCCCGCACCTATTTTGCCCCCTAAACGTTGGAAGAATATCGTATTGCCAACGCCTATGTCAACATGCCAGGACAATCTTCCTTTGGCACTTATTATCTACAACAGTCAGGGACAAGAGATCGCCCATCATCAGCTTGGAAAACTTGACCGTGGCAATATTAAAGCCATCAATATCAATGATCTGCTTGTAAACAATAACAACAAGGAGATGGGAGAGTTTGGCCACCTGGAGTTAGTTTATGATTTTTCCCAAGGGGGCGGTGCTGATGGTTGGTTGCATTCATTATTTCGTTATGAAGACACCATCAGCGGCCATGCGGCTGAAACAAGCTTTGGAGCGCATATTTTTAACACGGTCTTGGTCTATAAAAATGAACCTCAATCTTATGCCGGCCGTCCACCAGGGCTAAGCACGCGCTTATTTTTGCGTCTCAGTGATGATGAAAACGTTGATTCCATGTGCCATTTGATCTACCCTGCTTCAACGCCATGGCATGCGCAATCTCAAACTGATTTGATCTTATGTGATGCCAATGGGGTGGAAATATTCAAGAAATCCGTTCAGATACCTTGCAGCGGTTCTTTGCTGTGGAGCTATCATGAAATGTTTGATAAAAGCCAACGGCTTGGTGTGGGCCGTGATGCTTATATCGTGATACGCGATGCTACTTGTCGATTATTCGGGTACCACGGTCTTATAAGAGGGGATCAAGCATTCAGTTTCGATCACATGTTTGGTTTTTAAGCAGGAGGTTGAAATGATGAATCCTCACAGAGAGATTCTCGTTGTTGATGGTGATTCAACCTTCAGAATTCTAGCCTACAAAAAGTTTAAAGCGCTAGGTTATCCTACTTTTTTGGCACAAAACGGAGAAGAAGCCGTTGTTTCCTTATGGGAGAAACAGTCTATTGGTTTAGTGCTTCTTGATTTTCGTTTAGTTTCTAACCATGGCCTGAATGTTTTTGAAATTATTCGAAAAGATTTTCCGGACAAAAAGGTTGTCATTTGCAGTTCTTCCCCCCAAGATGGACAGCATGTCCTTATTAATCATGTGGATGATTATTATTGTAAAGAGAATGGTCTGGATAGTTTGATAGAAAAAGTTGATAAGATACTTAATAACAAAAGCAGGATAGGTGAGCAAAGAAAAGATGAGAAAAGGAATTTTAAACGAGTGCCAGTTCATGTTTACGCAAGCTGTGAAAGGATCAATTATCAGACTTACCCTGCTTGTGTGCATTTTTTTTCTTATGCAAAAGATCTTTCTCTTCATGGGGGAAGATTTGTTATTGCTGAAGATCTCCAGATAGGCCAGCATTTTTCAGCCTCTTTGGAATTGCCTACTAATTTTTTGCCGATATTAATTGATTGTGAGGTGGTGTGGGTCAAGAAATTAGAAGATTATGATCTAAAGGGCAAGAAAAATAATGAAGTAGGGGTAAGGTTTGTTAAATTGGATCTGTCCAAGGATGAAGAAAAATTAAAGAATTATCTAAGTTATGTTTAGAAAGTTATACCTTAAGAAGTGATTGCCCCATTGATAGATATGAGTATACTTAAGGTATGGCCTATCAGATCTTAATTGTGGATGATGATGCGGATTTTCGTGAAGAACTGCGTATTTGCCTGGAAGGGTATACTGTTGTAGAAGCAGCTAACGGCGCAGATGCCTTGGTTATTTTGAAAAAAGCTAATGCCATTGATCTGGTGATCCTTGATGCTGTTATGCCTCATCTTTCAGGAACAGAAGTATTACAAAAGATCAAGAAAGATCAGCCTTCTCTCGCCATCATCATGCTGACCGGCCAAAGCAGCAAGGATATTGTCATTGATGCCCTCAAAGGTCGCGCGGATGATTACATTGAAAAGCCCATCAATGTCAGCAGATTTTTGGAAACGGTCCAAGCTACCCTTGCCGCAAAAGCCCGGAAGGGATTCACGTCTACTCATGGTATCCATGCCAAGATCGAACAAGCTAAGCAGTTTATTGAACGCAATTTTGATAAAAAAACGACCCTTGAAGATGTGGCAGGGCAGCTCTGTTTAAGTCCAAAATATTTTAGCCGGATCTTCAAAGAAATAACCGGTGAAGGTTTTAATGAGTACAGGCTTTCCGTTAAGAGCACTCACGCCTGCGCGCTTTTGAAAAATTCGGATTATACGGTCACCGAGATCGCCAATCGTCTTGGGTATCAGAATTTAGAATCATTTATCCGCATGTTTGAAAAGATGATGAAGCTCACTCCCACCCAATACCGCCATAAAAATCAAAAGAAAGATTTGAAAAAAACACGGCTAGCGTAATCAACATCTTTGTAGTACACTATCCCACTTAATATGGCACTTATCAGTTTGCAGGAAATATCCGTGGCCTTTGGCGGCCCTCTTTTGTTTGATAAGCTCAGCCTTCAGGTGGAGCCGGGTGAGCGTATTGCTCTTCTTGGCCGCAATGGGGTCGGTAAGACGACCTTGATGAAGGTGATGGTGGGGCAAGTGTCTATCGATGATGGCGAGCTTGTTTATCAAAAGGGGATCCAGGTTACTCATCTGCCTCAGGAAGTTCCCAATGATATCAAAGGCATTGTTTTTGATATTGTATTTTCCGGACTTGGGCCCCGTGCTAAAGTCTTAAGTGATTATCATCATGTGGTCCATCGCCTGCACACCGATCATTCCCCCGAATTAATGCGTCAGCTGGACATATTACAAACTGAATTGGACCACAGCGGCGGATGGGATATTGATGCCGAAGTTGAACTTGTGCTGGCTCAGCTGAAGCTTGATGGCGAAGCGGATTTTGAAACATTATCCGGCGGGCAGAAACGCCGCGTGCTTTTAGCCAAAGCCCTGGTGCGCAAGCCCGAAGTCTTGCTTTTGGATGAACCGACCAATCACCTGGATATTGACTCCATCAATTGGCTGGAAGAATTCTTAAAGACCTACCCCGGCACCATATTTTTTGTGACCCATGACCGCATGTTCATGCAGCATTTGGCCACCCGTATCGTTGAGCTTGACCGCGGCAAGACGTTCAGCTGGTCATGCTCTTATCAGATATTTCTAGAACGCAAGGCTCAGGCCCTTGAAGTTGAAGCAGCCCAGCGTATTGATTTTGACCGCAAACTCGCGGAAGAAGAAGTTTGGATCCGTAAAGGGGTGAAAGCCCGTCGGACTCGTAATGAAGGACGGGTCAAAGCGTTGGAACGATTGCGTATTGAAAAAATGAATCAGCGTCAGTTGATCGGTCAAGTCAAGATGAAGGCTCAGGAGACTGAGGCTTCAGGTCATTTGGTCATCAAAGCGTCCCATTTAGGGTTTTCATACGGGGATAGATGTCTCATCAAAGATTTTTCGACACAGATCATGCGTGGCGATAAGATCGGTGTTATCGGTCCCAATGGCTGCGGCAAGACAACACTGTTGCGCATTTTATTAGGTCAGCTGGAACCTCAAAAAGGCAAGGTGCGTTTAGGGACGAATTTGGAGATCGCGTATTATGACCAATTGCGTCAACAGCTGGATGAAGAAAAAACAGTCATTGAATCTGTTTGTCCCGGCGGGGATACGGTGACCATCAATGGTAGGCCGCGTCATATCATCGGTTACTTGCAGGATTTTCTATTTACTCCGGACCGTGCCCGCACACCGGTCAAGGTCCTTTCTGGCGGTGAGCGTAATCGTCTATTCCTCGCCCGTCTTTTTACCAAGCCATCTAATTTCTTGGTGATGGATGAGCCGACCAACGACCTGGATATAGAGACTCAGGAATTATTAGAAGAATTATTGATGGAGTATTCCGGGACACTGATCATTGTCAGCCATGACCGTTCATTCTTGAATAATGTGGCGACCTCGACCATGGTCATGGAGGGAGAAGGTGAGATCGGTGAATTCCCAGGAGGCTATGATGATTGGGTCAGTCAGCGTCAAGTAAAGGTACCGGGCGCTAAACCAAAGATCACAGCTATTGATGAGAAACCAAAACCTGTGAAGCCGCTTAATTTAAAAAAACTTTCTTTTAAAGAAGAGAAAGAACTCGAAGGTCTTCCTGCAAAGATCGAAAAGCTCGAGTTAGAGCAGGAAGAAATTTTTGCCTTATTGTCAGATATTAATTTTTATCAAAAAGACCCTAAGGAAATTGCCCGTGTCAATGCCCGTTCAGAAGCCTTGGCCCAAGAGTTATTGGAAGTTTATCAGCGATGGGAATTTTTGGAAGCATCCAAAAAAGAAAACCCGTAAATAATAATTTGACAAATGCCCTAAAGTAGGGCATACTATCCCTTGAGTTCGATTCAAGGATTGTGATCTTAGACCGCAAGGCGAGTTCCAAGCCAGGCGGTTTTTTTATGGATCACGCAAAGGGACTCAAGTATAGATCAAAAAGGAGGTTTCAAAGATTATGGTTAAAGGTAAAGTAAAGTGGTTCAACGATCAAAAAGGTTTTGGATTCATTACTCCTGAAAACGGCAAAGACGTATTTGTGCATCACTCTGCCATTCAAGGTGAAGGGTACAGATCTCTTGGCGAAGGACAAGATGTAGAGTTCGAAATCGTCAACGGCCCTAAGGGTGAACAAGCTCAAAACGTTGTAAAAATATAAGAATCAAGTTCTTGTATTTCCAAACCCTCTGCCCCCTGAAAAGGTGGCAGAGGGTTTTTTATTTCATAGATAGGTTTAATAGTGTAGAATATCTTCTTCTATGGCGATCAATCACTATGATTTGATTATCATTGGTACAGGAGCCGGTGGCGGCACCTTGCTTCATGCCTTGGCACCAATGGGTAAACGCATCTTGGTTTTAGAGCGCGGCTCGTTTCTTCCGCAAGAAAAAGACAATTGGAATACCCGTGCTGTTTTCACCGAAGGTAAATACACCGCTCAAGAAACATGGAAAGATAAGAACGGCCAGATCTTTCATCCGGGCATTCATTATTATGTCGGGGGAAATACTAAGGTCTATGGGGCTGCGCTCTTGCGCATGCGTCCACAGGATTTTGGAGAGCTTCGTCATCAGGGTGGTGTTTCACCCGCATGGCCGGTCAGTTATGAAGTCATGGAGCCATATTATACCAAGGCTGAACATCTCTATGACGTTCATGGTGAGCATGGTACTGATCCAACAGAAGGTCCTGCGAGTGCCCAATATCTTTTTCCCTCTGTTAGTCATGAACCACGCATTCAGAAACTTGCTGATGATTTAAAAGCCTTAGGCCATCGTCCTTTTAATCTGCCTTTGGGCGTACGTCTTCTAGAAAAAAATCGTGCCTTTAGCAAATGTATCCGTTGTTCAACCTGTGATGGATTCCCATGTCTGGTGCATGCCAAGTCCGATGCTGAGACGATCTGTGTGCGTCCATCCCTTGAATATCCCAATGTCACACTTTTAACAGAAAGTTTCGTCACACGTCTTGAAACGGATGCATCGGGGCGTACAGTTAAAATAGTTCACGTCGAAAGAAATGGTCAGTTAGAACAATATAGTGCCAATACAGTGATTGTCTCATGCGGAGCCATTAATTCGGCAGCTTTGCTTTTGCGTTCCGCTAATGATAAACATCCCAATGGTTTAGCCAATAGTTCTGATGTGGTGGGACGGCATTATATGTGTCACAATAATTCTGCCCTGTTGGCGATTTCGAAAGAGCCTAATCCGACCTTATTTCAAAAGACCTTGGCTCTAAGTGATTATTATTTTGCGAATGCAGATTGGGAATTTCCCATGGGATTTATTCAAATGATGGGTAAATCTGATGGAGAGATGCTCAAAGGCGATGCGCCTAAATTTGTGCCTCAATTTATATTGGATATGATGGCTCATCATGCTGTTGATTTTTGGCTGACGTCCGAGGATCTACCTGATCCTAATAATCGATTAACCATTGACGAGCAAGGGCAGATGACGCTTCATTACACGCCGAATAATTTAGAGGGCCACAAACGTTTAACCGCCAAATTAAGAAGTCTATTAAAAGATATTGGCTGCCATGATTATCTTTTTAGCCGTTCCATTTATTTAAACAAGAAAATACCCATTGCCGGAACAGCACATCAGTGCGGAACAATTCGTTTTGGTCTAGATCCTAAAACATCAGCGCTGGATATCAATTGCAAAGCCCATGATGTAGATAATCTCTATGTCATCGACGGCAGTTTTTTTATTTCCAGCTCCGCCGTCAATCCGGGCTTGACTATCATGGCCAATGCGCTGCGGGTGGCGGAACATTTGAAAAATAAAGGATAAATTCTTATGGCTAATTCTGATCGTTATGCTCCAGGCTCTCCTGGAATTCCTCCGCGATTGACCTCCAGTGCTAAAACCGGTGTTGGTACAGCCCACGGTTCTCAAAGTCCTCTCTGGTTTACTTTCAGCCATGGGATCTTGAACGAACTTTATTATCCCGACGTTGATCAGGCCTGCATGCGCGACATGGAATTTATCATTACAGATGGAAAGAATTTCTTTTCAGAAGAAAAAAGAAATGCCAAGAGCGTGGCTCGGTGTCTTGCCGAAGGAGTCCCTGCATATCAGATCATTAATACATGTAATCAGGGTTTCTACAGAGTTGAAAAAGAGATCATCACCGACCCGCAGGAACCGGTTTTGTTGCAGAGGACCCGTTTTAAATCATTGAAAGCGTCTCAGGGCGATTACCGTTTACATGTATTGCTGGGCGCCCATTTGGGCAATGCCGGTTATGGTAATACGGCGTGGGTTGAAGATTACAAAGGCGTTCCTATGCTGTTTGCTCAAAGGGATGGTAGCACATTAGCATTAGCTTGCTCAGTTCCTTGGGCGAAACGTTCGGTGGGTTTTGTTGGATTTTCCGATGGTTGGCAGGATTTATCAGCCAATAAAAAGATGACATGGGAATATACGCGGGCAGAAAATGGGAATGTTGCCTTGACCGCCGAAATTGATCTGCAACAAACACAAGGAGAATTTGTCATAGCTATAGCATTCGGAAGCAATGCCGCAGAAGCAGCTAATCGTGCGCGTGCTTCATTACAAGAAGGTTTTGATAGCGCATTGAATGGATATACCCGTCAGTGGATGGATTGGCAGAGTTCACTTCTTAATTTAGATAGGCCCGTAGTTAGTGATAAGAAAAATGTTTATCGTACCAGTACTGTTGTGATGCGTTCTCATGAGTCCACTCATTTTCCAGGTGGTATGATCGCCTCTCTTGCAGTGCCTTGGGGATTTAGCAAAGGGGATGAAGATCTAGGTGGATACCATCTTGTTTGGCCGCGTGATCTGGTTGAAACAGCCGGTGGCCTATTAGCTGCTGGCGCACATGAAACAGCCCGTCGAGTGTTGAGCTTCTTGCAAGCTGCTCAAGAAAAAGACGGGCATTGGGCCCAGAACATGTGGCTGAATGGCTCTCCTTACTGGGGCGGTGTTCAGATGGATGAAACAGCCCTGCCTATCCTTTTGGTGGATCTAGCGTGGCGTGAAAAGGCTTTGACTAAAGAGGACAGGCTGCGATTTTGGCCGATGGTCAGGCAAGCTGCGATCTATTTACTGCGTAACGGTCCGATAAGTCCGCAAGATCGTTGGGAAGAAGTGAGTGGTTACACGCCTTTTACAATTGGTGCCGAGATCGCGGCGCTCTTAGTAGCAGCTGAGATGGCTGATTTGAACAATGAACCAACCGTAGCTGTTTATCTTCGAGAAGTTGCTGATGATTGGAACTCTGCCATCGACCGTTGGATGTATGTGTCTGATACGGAGTGGAGCCGAAAGTTTAATGTTAAAGGATATTACATCCGCATCGCGACCATGAATGCCGCAGATGACGTAGTTCCTCAAGAGAAAATAGTCGTCAAGAATGTAACTTGCGATAAATCGGTCCAGTTAGCTGACCATTTGATCAGTCCTGATTCGCTGGCCTTGGTGCGTTTTGGTTTGCGTGCCGCTAACGATCCACGGATCCTTGATACGATCAAGGTCATAGATGCTTTATTAAAGACTGATATGCCTCAAGGCGCCATTTGGCATCGCTATAATGGTGATGGTTATGGGGAACATGAAGATGGTTCACCTTTTGATGGGACAGGTATTGGCCGAGCGTGGCCCTTGCTGACCGGTGAACGGGCGCATTATGAACTTGCAGCTGGGAAGAAAGAAGAAGCGAATAAACTTCTTAAAGCATTGGAAGATTTTTCCAATGAAGGCGGGCTTATCCCGGAACAAACCTGGGATGCTGCAGATATCCCTGAGCGTGAGCTTTATTTTGGGAAGCCCTCTGGATCAGCTATGCCTTTGGTGTGGGCACATGCAGAGCATGTTAAATTATTACGTTCTTTGCGGGATGGACGGGTTTTTGATATGCCGCCGCAAACCGTACAGCGCTATTTAGTGGAAAAGAAAACTTCTCCTTATACATTATGGAGATTTACTTATAGGCGCACATCAATGCCCTATGGTCAAGCGCTGCGTATTGAAACAATGGCGCCTGCGGTGGTGCATTGGAGTGGAGATGATTGGAAGACGACACAGGAAGTTAAGACCAAGGACACGGGTTTGGGGATTTATGTCGCTGATCTACCAACTCAGAAAATTCCAGAAGGCACAGAAATTAAATTCACCTTTTTTTGGCCGGAAACCGACCATTGGGAAGGCGCAGATTTTTCAATTCGCGTAGGTTCTTAAAAAGTAGGGACGTCGACCACTTATTTTAGGAGGGGTTTATGGTTCGTGATATTTATCCAAACAAAGAAGATTACCCGCAGCCGTGCATGCCGGATATTGAGCATAACAAGATCCTCAAAGGGCAAAAGGCTTTAGTTACGGGGGCTAGTTCAGGTATTGGAAAAGCAGTTGCCTTAGGGTTGGGCAAAGCAGGTGCATCGGTGCTGATCAATTATGTCGTCAACGATGGAACCGTTGACCAAATGATCAAGGAAATCGAAAGTGTCGGTGGACAGGCCATGGGTTTTCAGGCTGATGTTTCCAAAGAGCCTCAAGTTCTGGCCATGTATGAGGCGATGTTCAAGAAATTTGGTACTATTGATATTTTAGTGAATAATGCCGGTATTCAGAAAGACTCACCTTTTGACCAGATGACCCTGGCCCAATGGCAAGCTGTCATTGATGTGAATTTAACAGGGCAATTCCTTTGTGCCCGTGAAGCAGTCAAAGAATTTAAAAGGCGAGGGGTTGTTGAAGCGGTCTCCTGTGCTGCTGGTAAAATTATTTGTATGAGTTCTGTTCATGAAGTCATTCCTTGGGGCGGGCATGTTAATTATGCGTCGTCTAAAGGGGGAGTCATGCAATTAATGAAAAGCATTGCCCAGGAAATGGCTCCCTATCGCATCAGGGTCAACAGCATCGGGCCTGGAGCTATCAAGACTCCCATCAATCACGATGCCTGGGCCACCCCGCAGGCAGAGAAAGAGCTTTTAACCCTGATCCCGTATCAGCGTGTCGGCGTGCCTGATGATATTGCCCGCGTGGCGGTGTGGCTCGCTTCTGATTATTCAGATTACATTACTGGAACAACTATTTTTGTCGATGGTGGGATGACCTTATATCCTGGATTTTCAACCGGAGGTTAAATGACAACACTGCTGGTATTTTCTTTTTTGGCTGGATTTATCACCATTTTAGCTCCATGTATTTGGCCGCTTTTGCCCATTGTTTTTTCCGCATCTTCCGGCGGAGGGAAAAGAAAATCTCTTGGTATTACGCTGGGCGTGATGACGAGCTTTACGATTTTTACGCTTTGTATTTCTTATGTCGTCAAAATATTCCCCATCAATCCTAATAGCCTGCGTTTGGTGGCGACTGTGATCATCGGCTTGTTGGGTTTGTCGATGCTCATTCCTGCCTTAGGGGCGCGTTTTGAAGTCTTTATCAATAATTTATTGGGGCCATTGCAATCACGTTTTAGAAAAGAGGGCAGCGGTTTTACATCTGGTTTAGTGACAGGGTTTTCGCTCGGTTTAGTATGGGCGCCTTGTGCAGGACCAATACTCGCGACGATCGCGACCTTATCTGCGACACAATCAGTGAACCTCAAGGTCGTGGCCATTACCTTAGCCTATGTTTTGGGTTTGGGTATCCCCTTGTATATATTTTCTTCGTTTAGCGCAGGCTTGTTTAAGAAAATGCGTACGGTAAATAAATATACCGGGATCATTCAGCAGGGCTTTGGTCTTATCATGATCATCACCGCCATTTTGATCTATACGAATTATGCTCAAGTGCTTCAGGCCCGTGTGCTTAATTTTTTCCCCGGATATAGTCGATTTTTAGGCCAGTTTGAAAATAATAGCCATTTGCAAAAAGAATTGGATAATTTGGCTGGCCGCAAAGCACAAACTATTGCCGAGGATTCTCAAAATCTATTATCTGAAGGAGGGCCAGCTCCTGAATTTGCGGGGATTGCCCAGTGGCTGAATGTTCCAGCACCTCTAAGCCTAAAAGACTTGCAAGGTAAGGTTGTTTTAGTTGATTATTGGACCTACAGCTGTATCAATTGCCTGCGCACCTTACCTCATTTGACTACGTGGTATGAGCGGTATAAAAATGACGGACTGGTGATCGTTGGTGTTCACACGCCGGAATTTGCATTTGAGCGTGAAACCCAAAATGCCCAGAATGCGATCAAGCAGAATAATATCACCTATCCGGTCGCACAGGATAATGATTATAAAACGTGGTTTGCTTATCAAAATCATTATTGGCCGGCAGAATATTTGATCGATGCGAAGGGCCATATCCGCCGCACTCATTTTGGTGAGGGCGGTTACGATCAGATGGAAGAAGCGATACGAACACTTTTAAAAGAAAATGGGCACACGGTTGAAGGGGATTTGAGTGCTGTCAAAGACCAGACACCTATGTATGACCGCACGCCTGAGACATATCTTGGGACGCATCGGATGCAGCGTTTTGTTTCACCCGAAAAAATCTTAGGTGTTGATCAGGTTTTTACCTTACCGACGGAAATCCCCCTTAATGATTTTGCCTATCAAGGCGCATGGAATGTGCAGACCCAATTTGCTAGATCAGGAGCGGGCGCGGCATTAGAATTTAAGATCAAAGCCAGTAAGGTGTTTTTGGTAGTAGGTCCAGCTCATGCGGGTGATAAGGTAAAAGTATTGATGGATGAGAAGCCTGTGGATGATATTATATTAGATAATGAACGTCTTTATGATGTCATTGATCTTAAAGGTGCTGTTGAAATTCACACCTTGCGTCTGGAATTTCCAGATGCAGGTACATCAGTATATGCATTTACTTTTGGATAAAAACGAAGGAGAGAAGAGATATGGCTTATACAGCAAAGATTTTAGCTTTCGCTGGCAGTACTCGCAAAGATTCTTTTAATAAGAAACTTGTCAAAGTTGCTGCGGACGCAGCCCGTGGGGCTGGTGCTCTAGTGACCTATGTGGACTTAAAGGATATTCCCATGCCTCTTTACGACGGGGATTTAGAAACAGAGCAGGGTATACCGGAAAATGCAAAGAAATTCAAGGCGATGCTCTTAGAGCATGATGGATTTTTGATCTCTGCCCCGGAATATAACAGCAGTATCAGCGGGGTTTTAAAAAACGCCATTGATTGGGCTTCACGTCCCGTACCCGGTGAAGCGCCGTTTGCCTGCTTTGCTGGTAAGGTGGTCACACTGATGAGTGCATCACCAGGCGCACTGGGAGGCTTGCGTGGATTGATCATCGTTCGTTCACTTTTTTCAAATATTCGAGCCATCGTGCTTCCTGACCAGGTGGCTGTCCCCAAAGCCCACGAAGCTTTTGATACCGACGGAAAACTCAAAGATCCCAAGCAGCAGGCCAGTATTGAAGCCCTTGGCCGTGACCTGGTTAGCATGTTAGGAAAAATAAAGGCATGAAGAAATATTTGAGTGTATTGTTTTTATTGCTGCTGCTGAATTTTTGCCATCAAGCGATCTCTGATGAAGTCAAAGATAAAACAGATGGTTCCTTTGTGGGAGACGGCTCTGTTAAGCCTATCAATAGTTCTTTTGTCGGAAGTGATGTTCCTGACAGTGTGGTCAATGATTCATTCTCCGGACAAGACACCCATCAACAAACAGATAACACCTTTGTTGGTACGAATGTTATCAAAGATGATCATAGCTTATTTGCCGGCCGTGAATTTGATCAAGATGTGAAAGAAGGGACAGACGCCCCTTTTGCAGGGGATAAGCCTGTGGATACAGGTAGCTATGATCAGAAGGACCCGCCTTAACGACGTCGAAGAAATAGGGCCTATTGAATCCGTTCCATCGTATGCGGATCAAAGCGCAGCTGACGCAATTGTGGGGCAATACACGCGGTAAGTCCGACAACTCCTAAGGTCACTATCCCTCCGGCAGCAACACAGGGAATGGTACCGATCCAGGCGGCTACCATGCCGCTTTCAAAAGCACCCAATTCATTCGAAGAACAAATAAATATCCAGCTTACCGCTGAGATCCGTCCGCGCATATCATCAGGGGACAAGAGCCGCACCATCGACCGCCGGATGACCATGCTGATCCCGTCAAAGACACCGCTTAAAGCCAACGCTGCCAAAGACAGCAGGAAATTCTTAGAAAATCCAAATATAAGGATACTGATCCCAAATCCAGCGACGGTCAAAAGCAAATTGCGTCCAGCCTTGGCAATGGGGGGATGTTTGGTGGCATAGAGCATGGTGCTTAAGGCACCCACGGACGTTGCGGCATTAAGCAATCCTAAGCCTTTGGCCCCGACGTGCAGGATATCGCTGGCATAGATCGGTAAAAGAGCGATCACGCCCCCAAAGAGCACGGCGATCAAATCCAGGGTCATCGCCCCCCAAAGAGGTTGATGATTCAATACAAATTTCCAGCCTGATGAAATGCTTTTTAGAAAAGGTTCTTTGTGTTGAGGCATGACTTGAGGTTTGGGGCCAATGGCTAAGGTTGATATCCAGGAAAGAATAAAGAATCCAGCGATGAGAAGATAGGATCCATAAGCGCCCCAGGCATCAAAAGCAAAACCAATGACGGCAGGCCCGATGATGGAACATCCAACCCAGAAACTGCTGATCCACGACGCGGCATTAACGGTGATGTTTTTAGGCACGACTTGGGCTTCAAAGGCAGTATTGGCAGGATCTGCAAAACCACGGGCGATCCCTGCGAGAAAGATCACTGAGTAAAGGCCGATCAAGGAATTGGCATGGCTTTGCATGGAAAGAAAAGCCAAGGCTATCGCACAGATACAGGATGAAGCCCTGGTTATCAGCAGGATCTTGCGGCGGCTAAAATGATCAGCCACATAACCGCCTAACATGACCAAGGAAAGAGCAGGAATAGCTTCTACCAATCCCAGCCATCCTAAGCACATGGCACTATGGGTGATCTTATAAACCTGAAAACCGATGACCACAGCCAGAGCACGGCTTCCTAAGGTAAAGAAACCGACGGAACCGATAAAAAAACGGATGTCAGGATTCTTCAGGGCGGTTGTGAAGTGATGATTTGAAATTTTGCTTGGCATAATAAGGTGATATGTTAAGATTCCCTGTTCCTTGCTCGTCGCAAGGTTTTTGTCAGTGACATTATTATGAACATTAAAACAGTTTTTCGCGCCTTGCGCCATAAAAATTACCGTCTTTTCTTTAGCGGGCAGAGTATTTCGCTGATCGGTACCTGGATGCAGCAGATCGCGGTTTCCTGGCTGGTTTACCGCATGACTAACTCTGTTTTTTTATTGGGATTGGTTGGTTTTTCCAGTCAAATTTCCACTTTTTTGTTAGCTCCTCTGGCAGGGGTCATTGCTGATCGTCATCATCGTTATCGTCTTATTATGATCACCCAGTCGTTAGCCATGCTGCAGGCGACGGTGCTTTTCGTGCTCTATGCAACGCATACGATCGCGGTCTGGCATATCATCCTCTTGAGTTTCTTTTTAGGCGCGGTGAATGCGTTTGATATCCCGATACGCCAGTCCTTCACGGTGGATATGATCAATAATCGTGAAGATCTGAGCAATGCGATCGCGCTTAATTCGTCCATGGTCAATGCCGCAAGGCTTGTTGGTCCGTCCGTCGGGGGTATTTTGATCGCCCTTTTCGGTGAGGGCACATGCTTTTTGATCAATGCCTTGAGTTATATTGCGGTGTTATTGTCCTTGATGATGATGACCATGCCTCCTTGGAAACGTTCCACCCATCAAAAAGAATCTGTCATGCTTCAGCTCAAGGATGGATTTTCCTATGCTTTTAATTTTATGCCGATCCGTACTATTTTAATGCTTTTATCAGTGATCAGTCTAGTTGCCGGCGGTGTCCAAGCGTTGATGCCGGTTTTTGCCAGGGATGTTTTTCATGGTGGTTCAAAAACTTTGGGGTTATTGATGGCTGCGTCCGGTCTTGGAGCGCTCACAGGGGCTATTTATTTAGCAAGCCGGAAAAACGTCTTAGGTTTGGGTAAGATCATAGGTACAACGGCCGCGATCTTTGGTGCGGGAGTGATGATCTTTTCCAGGATTTCTTTTTTGCCCATGGCCATGCCCATCCTTTTATTTTCCGGCTTCGGCATGATGGTGCAAATGGCGTCCAGTAATATCATCCTGCAGACCATCGTTGAGGAAAATAAGCGCGGGCGTGTGATGAGCTTTTATACCATGGCTTTTATGGGGCTTTCTCCTTTTGGGAGTTTATTTTCCGGGGTCTTGGCCGCGCGGATAGGGGCTAATAACACCTTGTTGGGCGGAGGATTTCTTTGTATCATAGCGGCGATAGTATTTCTTTTGCAGTTACCAACACTTAGAGGTTTTATAAGGCCGGTATATATCCAAAAAGGTATTATTCAAGAACCTATTAATTAAGGGAGATTCCTATGGTTAAAATGAAAATAGTTTATGAAGGTCAATTGCATTGTTCCCTGACCCATGAGCCCTCAGGTGCTGTCATCAGCACGGATGCGCCTAAGGATAATATGGGCAAAGGTGAAGCTTTTTCACCGACTGATCTGGTGGCCGCGGCTTTAGGTTCCTGCATGCTTACTGTTATGGGCATTGCTGCTGCCAAACATAGCATTGATCTCAAAGGAACGGCTGTGCAAGTGAGTAAGGAAATGGTGACTGCCCCTGTGCGCCGCATTGGCAGTATCAGTGTCATTCTTCATATGGCTCCTGGCATTCCGCAGGATAAACGCGCCTTGCTTGAGGCTGCGGCCAACAGCTGTCCCGTGCATAAAAGTCTGCATCCGGACCTGCAAACCCCCATAGAATTTATATACTCTTAAAGCCCCCACGCCTTGTTTTAGGTTGTTTTATGTGGCATACTTTCCTTAGGAAGGTGGAAACGAGGCCTGCCGCTCTCTGCGGCATGAGGTTATCGAATTTGCAATAGGATAAACACGAAATATGACCCCACATATTCTCAATATCAATAAGACTGTATTTAGACAAATGCGTAGAATTATTTCTATAGTTATTTTAATTGCTTTTATCAGCACCTCGGTAAAAAGCCCAGCCTATGCCCAATCATCTCAAGTAGGGGTGATGCCGCATCTGCCTTTGCCTGGTATTATGGTGCATTTAAGTCCTGAATTTACGCCTGCCCATTTGCAAGGCATAACCATTCATCCAAACAATGCCCTGCAGTTTGATTTTTTAATCCATGAAGGGGATGACGTTCTGTCTATTGGCCAAAAAGAAGAAGAGTACACCAAACTCATTAGGTATTTTTTAGCCTCTTTAACCATCCCTGATGATGACCAATGGGTCAATCTTTCGCCCTATGAAAAGGACCGTATCATCAAGGATGATTTTGGAAAGACCGAAATGGGACGGGATCTTTTAGCCCAAGATTATTTACTCAAGCAGATAACCTCAAGCTTGATCTATCCGGAAAATGGTTTGGGTAAAAAGTTTTGGGATAAGGTTTATGAACGTGCCTGGAGGGAGTATCACACGACAGACATTCCGGTGAACACCTTTAATAAAGTATGGATCGTCCCTGATCAAGCCTATGTCTATGAAAGCGGTAACACCGCCTATATCCTTAAAAGCCATTTGAAGGTGATGCTGGAAGAAGATTACATGTCTCTTCAAAAACATACCGCTATTGCAAGTGTCGTACCAATGGCCAGCAATGATACGCATGCCATCGGCTCCCAAGTCATCCGTGAGATCATCCTTCCTGAATTAGAAAAGGAAGTTAATGAGGGGAAGAATTTTGCCAATTTGCGGCAAATGTTCAGCGGCATGATCTTGGCCACCTGGTATAAAAAAGCCTTGAAAGAATCTTTATTGGGCAAGGTTTACGCGGACCGTGCCAAGGTCAAGGGTATCGATCAGGACCCTAAAAATAATGAAGCCATTTATCATCAATATTTAAAGGCCTTTAAAAAAGGCGTGTTTAATTACATCAAGGAAGATGTGGATAAATACACTAACGAGACCATCCCAAGGAAATATTTTTCCGGCGGGTTTACGGAGTTTGATAAGGCTGTCATAGTCAAAACAACTGCAGATCTTACGGCTATTGGGCAAGAGGATATTTTTACCGGGGCCACTATCGGGTTACTGCCGGCTGGCGACTTGCAAGAAGTAGGTTCTGGTGCAGTAACTAAAATAGTGATTGCCCGGGCTAATTTTAAGCAGAGTAGTTTCGTAGTACCTGTGATAGTCAACAAATTAAAGAATAAGCTGATGATAAATGATTGGAATAATTTATTGAACCAGGCTTTAGGTCTTGAGGGGGCTGCAAGGATCGAATCTTTAGACAGTTTTATAGGAAGAGCTAGGGCTGAAATAAGAAAATTACGTAAACAAAAGTTTGCTGATAAGAGTGAAATTTCTTTCCTAGAAGATATCATTGTTTCCGCTGAGGATGCTGCTATGAACAGCAAAAGTCCGGTCTATGACAGGTTTCATAGGGAATTTGCAGCAAGGGCAGTTGGGCAAGAGTTTAAAGCAGTATTAACAGCAGATGACAAGCTTCAAATAGAGGCATGGGGACCATCATTAAAAGAAGGAACAAAGCTTCGTTCTTTAGTCAATGGAGCAGAATATAAGGTCAAGGGAGATTTTTTGGAAAGGCTTGAGGACAATGGTGATGAACTTGGAGAACATTTGGGGATTTATAATTATGAAGGTATCGATAGAAAAAGAATATGGGCTCCAACAGAGGCAGCGTTAGAATTATTAGCCTATTCGAGGATCATTTCAACTGATGATCCCAAGGTTTTAGATAGGGCTAATAAAATAGATTCATTATATTTTGATGATTTTGACTATAGAGAAACATTGGTTCCGGATCGTCAAATAAAGGGTGATAATTTAAGGATCCTGATCGATTCAATTCATAACCCTACGCACCCCAATAAGTCAGATGTCATACAAATTTCTTCAGATCAATTCACTGGGTCTCCTAAGAAAGTAAATCTTAGACAAGTAAAGATCGCTTTGAATTTCATCCATTCTTCCTTGGATGGGGACCTATCACGCAGGCCAAAAGTCGAAGTCTTTACCGCTGCTGGAAGCACAGAAGATAAATGGTTGATCAGGATCATCGTCACTGATAATGCGATGGAAGGAAAGAATGTTCTTGATGACAATTTCATTGAATATACTAAGATCAAAAATATTGAACAATTTGAGGAATTTCTTAAAGCACATAATAATGGAATTCCTTTAGAGCCTGGATCTAGTCTCACCATCTATGCCAAGGTGGATGCTGACTTAACCGCTGTCTATATAGGAAACCTTAAACATCTTTTAAGGGGTTCAGGGTATAGTTTTAACTTCGTACCAGAATTTAGGGGTATTACTTTTACAAGATTCAGTGCTATTACTGCAAAGAATACTTATGATGAACAGTTTGAAGATGCATTAGGAAGATTATTAAATTTACCACAGTTTATAGAACTAGCAGCTAAGGACGCCAATCTTAAAGGTGATGTTGAGAAGATCGCAAAGGATCAAAATCTGACAATTTTTACTAAATACGGTGATATTAAAAGCAGGATTAACAGGGGTTTTGATGAATATTTCAATAAAGGTGTGACTGAAAGACATCTGAAGGTCTATCTTAACGATCCTAATGAATCTTATTTTAATGATTTAGTAGATCAAAGCACCAATATTTATTTTGCTAATTTGAAAACAAAGCCAAGATTTTTATATATTGAAGATGAGAAAGATAAAAGAGATTTGTTCCAAATGTTAGCCGAGGCCTATGGTTTTCATGTTACTGTGGCTGAAGATGGGGAAAGTGCGCTGGATATCCTGGCGAAGAATGATTTTGATATGGTGCTTACTGACGGCAATCTACGGCCTAAAGGGCTAACAGGGGCAGAAGTTCTTAAAAAAATCACAGATCCATCTAATGGGGTATTCGCTGTAGATTTTCAAAGACAGCATTAGTGCTTTTTAGCGGCTTATCTGACACGCACGCGAGGATTTTTAATGAAGTCCAATCTAAATATAAGCGGATCGAACCAAAGCCTGGTAAGCCTTTTGCCGCTCTAAAAGAAGTTTTGGAACAAATTCAGAATGATACGGCAATGACGACAGCGGAGATTGAAGCAGTAAATCGTGATCGCGTTAAAAAGTTGCTTGAAGCAATATATGAGATACATCAACAAAAACAATTACCACAAGTACTTTGGGTGGTTTTAGGTGGTTTATATGAGCGTTTAAAAGATGGAAGTCTAACTCCTAAGGAAGCTTTGAGGGTCCTTGAAATGGATGGAAATTATGGCGCCCTCAAGTTGTTCTTACAGATAGCACAACATAGAGACACAAATAGAAAGAATATAAATAGATATTTAGTAACTTGGACAAAACTGTTTGATAAGCTTAGGAAAGGGGGAATAGAAGGTCAGGATTATGTGCGTGGCATCATCCAAGATTGGATGATAAAAGATCCTAATCCTATGAACTTTTCAGAGTGGCAGGAGCTGATAGCTAGGTTAAAACAGCATATTCTTGGTACATCCGATACACAACAGCCATTTTTGTTGGAAACTAATGAAGAGGCTCTACAACGTTTGGCAATGGAAGTAAAACATGTGCATGCAACGCTCCAATTCCTTCGGAATTTACCAGGAAGAGATCGAGTCAGATTGGAGAAAAAATCAACTGGTTTACAACAACTCTTTCGTCGTGCTTTAAGGATTATTTATCGGCCGGATGTGGCTGAAAGAATTATAGAAGATAATATGTGGAAGCATCAATTTTATGTTCCCGTGTTTGAGTCTTTGAATGAAGAAGCTATTGATGAAGATTGGGAAGCTTTCTTAGCTAAATTAGCTTTAGACAATAATCTTAAGTTGATAATACAGCCTGGAGATACTGTTAAAGGAAGAGTATTGGGTGTAAAAAGCCTTAAACAGAATAGTGAAGAAGGTGCGGAACAATTATATTATGATCTTAGAAGATTTTTACGAGATAGACAAAATCATGCTATTCAACAGTTTGATGAAATAAGGCAAGTAGTTTTTTTAGAATGGATCAGGACGGAGACTGCTGAAACTCAAGAACCGATGTTGATTGATGCAGATGTGCTTACAGAGAATGGATTACAAGATTGGGATGTAGAAAAAGCAAAAGCCATTATTAGACAAGCAAAAGGTTTCAGTATCGTGAACGATACGGGAGAAGGAAAAGAATTCACCGTACTTGCAGATAAGGCATTAAGTGCTTCAAAAACACCTAAGGCATTAACTTCCCATTTAGGTGCTTCAGATAAGGCAACAGTAGTTGATAAATACGGTGGTATCGACTTAAACTCAGCTAATATGAATTTACAGATCAAGCGTGATGGTAAAGGCGTTCCTTTACCTTTAGCTTTACAGGATATGGATCAATTAATGCAAGTCCAGGGATTTATCCCTGAGATCATCGAGATCAAACCCGCTGTTAATCTTCCCATATTAAACGAACTGCAGCAAAAGTTACAGGCCTCATCTGTTTGATGCAGGTGATTAAATTATAAGCAAACATTGTTGGGGTGTTGAAGGGTTTGTGATAAAATAAACCACCATGAAATTGAAGATCATCTTCATTCTTTTTTTATTGTTGTCTTCATCGCGCACCTTCGCCCAAGAGCGGATAAGTTATGATGCCTCATCGCTGATAGGGCATTCCCAGCGCATGATGAAGACTGCTGGTTTTTGGATCAGCCGTCATCCATCGACGGATGCGATCATCATGAGCCCTGATGCCATTGACCAATTCAATGCCCGCCAGCGTACTGAGAATAAATTAACCAAAGATATTTTTACCCTTGTGCAGGATCTAAAGACCGAATCACTCCTGGGGGACCTTGAAAAGACCTTGGCAGATATTACCGCCAAAGAATACTACACAGCGGCTGGTGTCAGGGATGATGTGGATATGATGGATAATATCAAACACAATATGAATTTAAGCGGTGTGGTCATTGGGGAAGCTCCCCGTTATGGCCTGGTCGTGCATTTTGCCTCCCAGCGTTTTTTGCCGACGAATGAAGGGATGTATGAAGAAAAAGATGATTATGATTTTGACCAGTTGCAAAACAGTGCTTTGGATGTAGGGACCCCGGTTGCCGTTGTCCATACATCCGCGGACGGACTTTGGTATTATGTGATGACCTCGATCAGCGATGGATGGGTGGAAGCCAGGAATATCGCCTTGGGAGATGTCAATCAGGTTAAGCAGTTTGCTGAAGATAATGATTTTGCCGTTGTCATCAGGCCTAAGGCGGATATTTTTCTTAATGAATCCATGACGGAATATTATGATTATGTGCGCATGGGCATGCGTTTGCCATTATCGAGCGTTGATGTTGGGCGTGCGACGGTGAATATTCCCGTGATGGACGCGGACGGGACCCTGGCGGTGAAAGAAGCGTATATGAACGCGGAGGATGTGAATACAGGTTTCCTGCCCTTTACCGCGCGCAATATTTATAAACAGGCTTTAATGATGCTCAATCAGCCCTATGGCTGGGGAGATATGGATGGTGAACAGGATTGCTCCCGATTTTTACAGATGGTTTTCGCGACGGTAGGGATCTCTTTGCCGCGTGATTCTAAAGACCAGGCGCAGGTCAGCAATGTGGCGGTTGATTTTGATGAAAAAAGCATTGATGATGTCAAAGTTGCTGCTATTTCCAAGTCACCTGCAGCCAATACCCTTTTGGCCATGAAAGGGCATATCATGCTTTATTTGGGTACCGTCGATGGCAAGCCCTATGCCATCCATGATACTACGGGCTATAAAAAAACAGTGGACCAGGAAGAATTGACATACGCGATCGATCGGGTGGTCATCTCAGACCTGTCTTTAGGGCAGGGGTCCCAAAAAGGTTCGCTGTTAAGACGCCTCACAAGGACTGTGACGATTGAATAAGCATGCCGTCATTGCTAAGACTTCCGTTAGATCTTTTCAAGCCTCATTGTACCAGCCTTTTCGTGTAGCCACAGGCCAGCACGATCATTTGGAAAATATTTTATTCACGATCGAATTAAAAGATGGTACCAAGGGCCATGGCGAGGCCGCGGTCGCCACGCATATCACCGGCGAGACCATTGAACAAACTCTAAAGAATTTGAAAAGCATCGCTATTTGGCTTAAAGGAAAAGCGGTCGAGGACTATTTAGATATTTCTGCAGAGCTTCATGAACGCCTGCCTCATAATAAAAGTGCGGTAGCCGCGGTTGAGGTGGCCATCATGGATGCCCTAACGCGGTATTTGCATATTCCCCTATGGCGTTTGTGGACAGATAAACCTAAGTCATTACGTACGGATATTACTATCGTCATTGCTGATCTTGAAGAGACTCAGAGTAAAACCAAGGCATTCAAGGCCCAGGGTTTTCGCGCGTTTAAAATTAAAATAGGCCGCGACATGGATCTGGATTTTAAACGGGTCGAGGCGGTTTGTCGTATCGCGCCGCGGGCACAGATCATTCTTGATGCTAATCAGGGTTATTCCGCCCGTCAGACCCTGCAGTTTTTAAAAGCACTAAGCAAGGTTGGGATCGTTCCTGATCTGATCGAACAGCCCGTACCCAAAGCTGATTGGGAAGGATTAAAGAAAGTGACGAGGGAATCGAAAGTGTGTGTTTGCGCGGATGAAAGCGCTTCGTCGCTCCTGGATGCTATCCGCATCATCAAAGAAAAAGCCGCGGGCGCCATTAATGTGAAGTTGATGAAAACTGGATTAGTGCATGCCCTCGAGATCAGCCGTTTGGCCCATGCGGCTGGTATCAAGCTGATGATCGGCGGGATGATGGAATCAAATTTAGCCATGACCACCTCAGCCCATTTAGCTGCTGGCTTAGGTTATTTCGATTTTGTCGACTTGGATACGCCATTTTTCATCAAAGGCGAAGTAGCCCGCAATCCATTCCTGTCGTCACAGGGTGTGTATGATCTGAGCAAGGTTAAAACCGGTATTGGAATACAAGCTCGTTTATCATGATCCATAATCCTTTCATTTTAATCATTATCCTCTTAGCCGTTGAATTCAGTATTATTTATTTAGCTGGAAATCCGCGTACCAAGCATCTGTTCAGTTTTCTTCCCTCGATGTTTTGGATCTATTTTCTGCCCATGGTCTTGTCCACCTGCGGGATCATCGATGCTAAAAGTCCGCTATACGCGGGCATCACGAAATATCTTTTGCCGCCGACCTTATTTTTACTTTTGTTAAATATCGATGTTAAGGCTATTTCACGCCTGGGGCCTGTGGCTTTGATCATGTTCCTGGCGGGGTCATTCGGCATTATGCTGGGCATTGTTATTAGTTTCATTTTATTTAAACCATTGGTCGGTCCGCAATTTTGGAGCGGCTTTGGCGCCTTGTCTGCTTCCTGGACCGGAGGTTCTGCTAACATGGTCGCGGTCAAAGAAGCATTAAACACGCCTGACGCGGTTTTTTTGCCAATGGTCATTGTGGATACCATTGTCCCGTATACATGGATGGGGATATTAGTCGCTTTAGCGGTGCACCAAAAAGGTTTTGATACCTGGAACCGTTCGGAACGGGGGATCCTGGATGATCTGGCCCGTCGTACGGAACACTTTGCCAAGCAAGCCAAACAGATCATTGATCCCACAAAGGCGATCTTGATCGTAGGGTTGGCATTATTGATAGGCCGAGGGGCCCAATTATTATCTGTTTATTTGCCGACGGGTCATAATGTGCTGTCACCGTATGCCTGGAGCATTATCCTTGTTTCTACCATGGCCATACTCTTGTCGATGACACCGATCAGCCGCATCCCCAACACAGGTGCGAATAAGATCGGCAAATGGATCTTGTATTTTGTGCTGACGTCCATTGGTGCCAGGGCCAGTTTAAGCAATGCCGCTCAAGCGGGTATTTTGATCGGGGCAGGGGTTGTGGTCATTGTCATCCATATATCCATATTGCTCTTGACCGCCCGATTAATTAAGGCCCCGCTGTTTTTAGTCGCCACCGCATCCCTAGCCAATATAGCAGGTTTGGTCTCTGCTCCAATGATTGCCGAAGTGTATCAGCCGGGATTAGCTTCCGTAGGATTACTTTTGGCGATTTTAGGCCATACCTTGGGCTCCTATATCGGTATTATTACAGGCCAAATCTGCCGTTTATTTATTTGATATATATTCATAACGAATATATAATAAGCCTACAATATCCCAAAGAATTGGCATTGGGATTTTTTATTGTTTTTTAAAGTGGAGGGATTTATGGGTGCTTTAC
>Ga0206797_1002_pt1 | contig 26135 bp, 21 predicted proteins | sample Alteio_BWOrgCont_69_FD_152894 | JGI IMG/M metagenome (GOLD analysis project Ga0206797, IMG submission 152894) | Enriched cells from forest soil in Barre Woods Harvard Forest LTER site, Petersham, Massachusetts, United States -... | ecosystem: Environmental > Terrestrial > Soil > Temperate forest >...
TTTTTGCTGTTTAAAAAGTTTTATGTTTTGTATAAGAATATGCGGCGGCAGCGAGCCTGTATAATCTTCGTTCGTTTTATAAACAAGAAGCCCTTTGGTGGTTCCGAAATATACGCTGCCGTTGTCATAAAGCGCTGCGCTTTCGTTGGTTTCGATAACAAGGTCCTTGGAATCTCCTGCCTGCTGAATACTAATACCTTTTGTACCAGGTGTAACTGTTATCCGGTTGACACCGCGTCCGGTTCCAACCCAGATCACGCCATGATCGTCTTTGACAAAGCTGTAAATACTATTTGACTTTAAACCATCTTTTACAGTATAATTGATGCATTTGGCCATCTTAACGTCCCAGATAAATAAGCCCGTATCATCCGTTCCTATATATATTTTATTACCGTACTTCAGCGCACATAAAATTGCCGTTGATCGCAGGGCGGGTAAGGAAAATCCTTTGTCTATTTTTTTATTTACCACTAAAACCAGGCCCTCCTGGGTTCCGATTAAAACAGAATCCCTGCCTATAGCAGTTATGCAAGAGGAAAACATCGTCGCGCCATCGGGGTATGCTATCCTGTTGTTTTCATAATAATAAAACCCCCTGGCGGTGGCAACCCATAAAGTGCCGTTGTTATCTGCTGAAATAGCGTTGATGGATTGTAATTCGGTGCCGGTTATTTGTCTGGATGTTTTGCCGTCATAATTCCATAATCCGCCACGATCAGAGCCTATCCATATCTTTTTAAATTGGTCGGTATAAAGGCATTGTATATTCGATTGAAAGTTGTTTTTATCTTCCGGCCAAAGTCTTTCTATTTTGTCATCAACAAATTTCAATAAGCCCTTACCCGCGGTGCCAAGAATGATATTATTGCGATTATCATGGCTTAGGGCCATTACAATCTGGTCTTCCTTTGTGTTTTGCGAAAGGTCGAACATGAAATGATCGTCCCCTCCAAATCTATAAATTCCGGCTCCTTGTGTACCTATCCAGGTATTATTGCACTTATCGCAATAAATTGACGACACCGCGTTGTCAGTCAGGCCGTTTGCAGCGGTAAAATGTATTAAAACTTTATTTTTAAGATAATAGGCTCCATTAAGCGTGCCAAACCAAAGGTTCCCTTTATCGTCTTGTTCAAAGGTTTGAAATAACCCTTTTACAGATCCTTTTCCTATGTAAGGTGTTTTATTAATATAACCCGCACTATCAATAAATAACCCATCGCCTGATAACAGGAATAGTTTGCGGCTCGTCTTTTTGTCAAATTCTATTTGAAAGAAATTGGCAGATTTTAAATTACCGTCGAATGCATCGTATTGAATCCATTTATCCTTTTCTAAAAAATAAACTCCTTTACCATAAAACGAGGCATACAGCCTGCCTTTGCTATCAGTGGTTATTGCGCTTATAGATTTGCCGGGGTCACCCGGTAATTTGGCCGGCTCCAGTTTATCTTTCACCACCTTAAACAGGTGATAATGCATTACCGCCCAAACTGTACCCAAATTATCCTGGGCAATATTCCCAATTTCGGTTTTGGTTGCACCTTGCGGGATCGGATAATTAAAAACCTTCTGTTCTTTAAAACGGGATAATCCTTTGTTGGTACCAAACCAAACGGTGCCATTTCTGTCTGTGAACGTTGTAAATAAGAAGTTATTAGCCAGGCCGCGGGCTTTCGAAATCGTGAAAAATTCTTTCCCATCAAATCGGCAGGCGCCTCCATAAGTAGAGATCCAAAGGCGATGGTCGTTATCTTCGGTAATATTATTTACCTGTGATTCTATAAGCCCGTCTTCAATATTGTAATGTGTGAACGAATATTTTTGCGCAACGGCCCCAAAATGGGCCAACAACAAAGTGCAGAGCGCGGCAAATAATTGCAGGCAAATACGGCGGTTAATATGGATTGGGATATTCAAGCGTCGACATAATTATATTTATGGCATAAGTAATTGATATGCTCAAATTAAGTTAAAACTAAGTTAACAATAAATCACCCTTTTGGGGGGATTAACTTACCGTTCCAACTTCCCTGGTTCGTAATTTTTAATCATTTCCAAAGATTAAATCACCCTAACAGGGTGATTTACTGCTACATATTAATGGATTAAATTTGATTTTTACAACTCCATTCTTCATGAGATATATCTTCATTGTATCATTTATCCTATGTTCCTGTAGATTAGTTTCAGCGCAAAATCACCAATCGGCCAGCATCACTATTAAAATTTTAGACGACGAACAAAAAGGAATTGAAGGCGCCACAGCATCGCTCCTCAATTCAAAAGATTCTTCTATTGTTAAAATAAATATAAGCGAGAAAGATGGGTCGGTGCTTTTTGAAAATATAAAAGAAGGGGGCTATATCATTAATGCAACGTCGTTAGGCTACAAAAAAAAGTATTCTGCTCCGTTTATAGTCGAACATGATCATCAGCAGATAGTTCTTACCGCTATGCTTATGGAGCACGTTACCGGCGAACTGAAAGAAGTTAATATACAGGAGAAAAAACCTTTTATCGAAAAGCTGCTTGACCGCACCGTGATCAACGTGAACAATAGCATTGTGAGTGCAGGAAGCAGCGCCCTGGAAGTACTATCGCGCGCGCCGGGGGTATTAGTAAACCAGGATGATGTGATCAGCTTAAAAGGGAAACAAGGCGTCATTGTAATGATAGATGACAAACCAACCTATTTGTCAGCAACTGACCTGGCTAATTTATTACGAAGCACACCCGCCAGTTCCATTGATAAAATTGAATTAATTACAAACCCTTCTGCAAAATACGACGCAGCCGGCAGTGCAGGTATCATCAACATTAAATTAAAGAAAGATCAGCGTTATGGGGTTAACGGCTCAATTAACTCCAGTATAGGCCAGGGGGTTTACGGTAAATTGAATGAAGGTATCAGCTTAAATTATCGCAAAAACAACATAAATATATTTGGGAACTACAATTACACTTATAGGGAAAACTTTAACCATCTTATTTTAGATCGCCGTTTTTTGACTGATGGCGCGGTATCAAGCGCTTATAAACAGAACGATTATCTTACCCTTCCGCTAAAAAGTCACCTGGCAAAAGCTGGCTTTGATTATACGGTCACAAAAAAGACCACTATCGGCATGGTGTTTAACGGCTTGTTCACGCAATTTGATCCGGGTGGTGAAAATTCGTCGGATGATTTGGATAGCCTGCTACAAAAAGTATCATCCTATAAAACAAGCACCCAGGCTAAAAACAAGCTAAATAACTATTCGGGGAATTTTAACTTCAGGCACACCATTGATACGGCAGGGCAGGAAATAACTGCCGATTTGGATTATGCCCGTTACGGCAATAATTCCACACAAATTTATGATACCCGTTATTTTGCCTTAGATGGCACATCGTTACAACCAGATAATATTTTGCAGGATAACCAAACAGGGGCACTGGATATTTATTCAATAAAAGTTGATTATGTTAAGCCCTTAAAAAAACAGGCCAAAATTGAAGCGGGGTTTAAATCGAGCTATGTGCGTGAGGATAACAACCTGGCAACTTACAACCTGGTAAATACTGTCGCCATGTTTGATACCAGCAAAAGCAACCACTTTATTTACGATGAAAATATTAATGCAGCGTACCTTAACTACAATAAAGATTGGCAAAAATATAAATTACAGGTCGGGGTCCGCGCCGAGCAGACCATCGTAAAAGGAGACCAGCTTGCTACGAATAATAATTTCAGAAATTCATATATCCAATTATTCCCAAGCATATTTTTAAGTGACAAAATCGATGAGCAAAACGATCTGACCTTATCAGTTGGAAGGCGTATTGATCGTCCTACCTATAAACAATTAAACCCGTTTAAATTCTATCTCGACCCGAGCACCTATATTGAAGGTAACCCGTTTCTAAAACCACAACTAACGATAGAATCGGATTTTACCTATACCTATAAACAAAAATATAGCCTCACATTTACTTACAGCCGAACTGACGATAATATCATCAGTGTTTTGATACCGAGCCTGACCGAAGCGAAGGTGACTATTCAAACCGATAAAAACCTGGCGCTAAATTATTATTATGCCTTGAGCATGACACTGCCTATTGATGTAACATCCTGGTGGACAAGCACAAATAACGTAAACTGTTACTATAGTAAATACGTCGGAAACCTGCAAAATAATCCGCTAAATACCGGGAAAGTTGCATTTGACGCAAATACTAACAACAGTTTTAAATTAGGAAAATTAACGAGCGCCGAGCTTAATGTAAACTATGTATCAAGCAACGTTTATGGTTATTTTGCGACTAAGGGCGTGCTCGAACTTTCCACCGGTATCCAACGAACCATATTCAACAAAAAAGGCACCATCAAATTGAATGTTTCCGATTTCATACATTCCAGCAACCTCAAGGGCATCGTTGCTCTTAGCAATTACTACGAGCAATTTACGCGGCTTACCGAATCGAGAGTAGCGACGATTGCTTTTACTTATCACTTTGGCAGTAATAAGATAGCGCCGTCGGCGCGTAGAACAGGGGGAGCTGAAGATGAAAAGAAACGGGCCAGCGCGGGTTGAGGGTTTTTACATCAATTAAAGGATACATAAATGAAGATCAACAGATTTACGTCGTGTGCATTGGCTATCGCCATGTCATGCGTGTGGGCCAACACCCTTAAGGCGCAGGAATATTATAGCTTTGAACCGGTTAAAGTGGCTGATAATGTGTATCTGCTAAAATCAGTTAAGAAAAACGGTTTTTGGGTTAGCGGAAACGTTATTGTAATTATTAATGCTGATGACGTTTTTGTAGTAGATAGCGGGCTGCTTCCGTCCGTTGGCGAACTTGCCGTGGCAGAGATTAAAAAACTTACTAATAAACCCGTCAGGTACTTATTTAATACGCATTGGCACGGTGATCACTGGCAGGGAAATATTGCATTTGCTTTGGCTTATCCGGGAATTGAATTTATCACAACCGCAGAAAATTATCGAAATATTTCAAATTTTGGGATGTTGTGGGCGAGGAAAAAGTATGCGGAGGTGTACGACGGCGAGATTACCGCCAGGCAGAAAGAATATGATTCTGGAACAATGAGGGGCGGGGGGAAAATGCCGGAAAACATAAAAAAATACCTCGAACGGACGTTGCCCGGTAACAGAAAGGAATTGGAGGAAATAAAAAAAATGGACCTGATTCTGCCTTCAATTACCTTCGATAAGCAAATGACCATAAAAAGCGGTGACCGCGAGATACAGCTGTGCTATTTAGGCTGGGGAAATACAACCGGCGATGGCATAGTGTACCTGCCCAAAGAAAAAATCCTGGTATCCGGCGACCTCGTTGTTTACCCCTCCCCTTATGAATCTGACAATTTCTCAGCCGAATGGCTGGCCACTTTAAAAAAATTGAACGCTTACCAATATGATCATTTATTACCCGGCCACGGCCCCGTTTTAAACGACAGCGCGTATGTTAATTTCCTGATAGCGTTCTTCGGGGAAATAATAAAGGAAGTTAATGCAGCAGTGGGGCTGGATAAAACGCCCGATGAAACAAAACTGCTTGTTACCAATAAAACTGTAATGGATGCAGTGAGCGCAGGCCACCCTGAATTTGCTGATTTTATTAAAAGAGTTGACCCCTCATTTGTTGAGCAGGCGCTCCTGCGTGCGTATCCAAAAGCACATGAGGCCAAGTTAAATGATTGAACGACGATGACATGAAAACGATCCTGCTTTCGATACTTATTTTTTTAAGTATCAACATTTCAGCTTATAGCCAGGCTTCACAACCCTCACTCAAATGGAAATTTCAAACGAAGGATGCCATTATTTCGTCGCCGGTAATTGATGATGAGGTGGTTTATTTCAGCAGCCTTGATAAAAATTTATACGCTGTTGATCTTCAAACCGGAAAGCAGATCTGGAAATTTGAAACGGCGGCGCCTAATCGGTCAACCGTTTTAATTTCGGGTAAATCACTATACTTTCTGAGTGGAGACGGGATTTTATACTCTCTTGATAAAAAGACCGCAAGGGTAATTTGGTCATTTAAAACCGGCGGCGAAAAAAAATATGATCTGTTTAGTTTTGCAGATCATTTCCAGTCATCTCCAGTTCTTGATGGCGACAACTTGTATTTTGGTTCGGGGGATAGCAACATTTATGCTGTTAACAGCAAAACCGGGAACCTGGTGTGGCAGTATAAAACGGGCAATGTTGTTCATGCAACCCCGGCTATCCAGAAAGATAATTTATTGATCGGTTCGTTCGATGGTTATTTTTATGATTTAAACAAGACCACCGGAAAATTGATATGGAAATTTAAATCGGTTGGCCAACGGTATTTTCCTTTAGGGGAATTTATGGGCTCGCCGGCAGTGAGCGGAAATACCGTATATGTGGGTAGCCGCGATTTCAATTTTTACGCAATAAACATCGCGAAAGGGGTTTGTAACTGGAACCGCTATTTTTTAAATGGATGGTCGATTGCTACACCGGTATTTTATAAGAATTTTGTTATAAACGGCACCTGTGACGACAGGATATTAGCGGCTATGGATACAAGCTCAGGCGGCTTTGCCTGGCGCACAAATGCACAGTTTGACATTTTCGGTTCGTGCCTGCTGGCTGATTCAACAGGTTTTTTCGGGACGGCCAGCGGTAAACTATTTGCGGTAAATTTAAACAACGGAAAAATTTTATGGACATATGAAACGGAGGGCCGTCAAAAATTCCACGATGAGTATTTGACAAAGGACGACCAATTTAACTCATCAGCCCTTGCTACACTCGAAAAAAATCTTGCATCGCAGGTTCCGATGTTTTATAAGATGGGTGGCATCCTATCCAAACCTACCATAAAAAACAAGCTGCTGGTTTTTAGCAGTTCGGAAGGGGCCGTCTATTGCCTGGGTATTCAGTAAAATAATCATTTAATTTCCTGGTTGAGCGGGATGGCAATTAGTAACGATTAGGTTAGACGGGTTGTTTATGTTGGATTAGTTATATTAATTATCTAATTTTCCCGGCACTGTAACTCAATCAACCAATAACAACCATGAAAAAAATATTAACCTGCTTTTGCCTGTTATTTGCTTTAGGGCAAGGGATCACATTTGCCCAGTCGGGTAAGCCTTTATTTACCGAACCTATTGGCGTTCAGATATTCACTTACCGTAATAGTTACGCTAATGGTGTGGCCGCTGTTTTGGATTCCGTTAAGGCATTAGGCTTAACGTCTGTTGAGGGCCCAAATCCAAAAGGCATTACACCTGAGGAATTTAAAAAAATGCTCGATGACAGGGGTATTAGCATTCCGTCCATCGGTGTAGATTACGGTGCGGTTGCGAAAGATCCGGAGTCGGTTGTAAAACAGGCAAAGTTTTTCGGTTCAAAATATGTGATGGTTGCCTGGATACCGCATGGTAAAACTTTTACGATAGATGATGCTAAAAAAGCAGTAGAAGATTTTAACCGCGGCGGTAAAGTATTAAAGGAAAACGGCATTACCTTATGTTACCATGACCATGGCTACGAGTTCGGCCCATATGAAGATGGTACCCTGTTTGATTACATTGCCAAAAACACCAACCCTGATTACCTATCATTTGAAATGGATATCATGTGGACATTCCACGGCGGAGGCGATCCGGCAAAGCTGCTCTATAAATACAAGGGCCGCTGGAAAATGGCGCACCTGAAAGACATCCGTAAAGGCGTTGCTAACGATCTTACCGGCGGCACCAGCACTCATAATGATGTTGCAGTAGGAACAGGACAGGTCAATTACCCGGAGGTGTTAAAGGCCGCGCAGAAAGTAGGTGTTAAGTACTATTTCATTGAGGATGAAAGTCCTGATCATGCTACGCAAATACCGGTTACCATTGCCTATTTGAGGGGGTTGCGGAAATAGTTTGATATAGTAATTTCGGGGGCTACGGACATCAGGGAATAAATCTGTGCAATTCTTCCTTATATTGGTTTTTGTTAGATTTACAATCGATGAACCCCACGATAACAATTCATAAGGTTATTGCTTTTTTTATAGCGACGGTATGGATTGTAAACGGTCTTTTTTGCAAAGTCCTAAATCTTGTACCCCGGCACGAAAAAATTGTAGCAAGAATCTTAGGCGGTGAACACGCTGTGCTTTTCACAAAGGCGATAGGCGTGTCGGAAGTTTGTATGGCAGTATGGATTTTAAGCGGCATTAAACCCCGCCTCAATGTTGTTGTGCAAATCGTAATTATTGCGGCAATGAACAGCATAGAATTTTTCCTTGCTCCCGACCTGTTGCTTTGGGGAAAAGCAAATTCAATTTTCGCTTTCATTTTTATCCTGCTAATCTATTGCAACGAATTTGTACTGAATAAGAAATTAAGCCCGCAAACCTGATATGTTGTCTTTTCTAAAAAACCACCCCTTTGCTGTCGATGCGTTTTTTGAAAATTCAATCGTTTTAACGTTTGCGTTTCCCAAAGATAAATTGGCTCATCTTATTCCTGAATGTTTAAGCCTTGATCTGTTTAACGACGAATGGGCATTTATCGCGGTTGCCCTTGTTCAAACAAAGGATTTACGCCCTGCGGGCTTTCCTAAATTTCTCGGCAATGACTTTATATTGGTTGGGTACAGGGTATTTGTAAGGTACACCAATAACGCCGGGAAGTCATTACGCGGTTTATACATTCTTAAATCTCAGACCGATAAAAAGAAAATGGAATTTTTCGGCAACCTCTTTACACATTATAACTACACCACCACGGATATCAAATACACGCGGAATGACAATCAATTAGAGATAAAGTCTATAGCATCGGATTTTAAAATTCAACTGGAGACTGGTAGCGAAGCGGTTGAATTACCCGTCAATTCTCCGTTTGCTGATTGGAAAGAAGCAAGGCGATTTGCCGGCCCATTGCCATTTACGTTTACTTACGATGGAAAAACAAAAAAAGTATTAATTATTGAAGGCGTGCGGGAAAACTGGAAACCTAAACCGGTGAAAGTTATTGATTATCATATTTCATTCTTAAACTCATTAGGACTTGCGCATGAAATTTTAGCCAATGCTTTTATTATTGAAAATATTCCGTACCGTTGGAAAAAGGTAAAATTGAACAATGGAACCGTTAAGAAAGCCTTTTCAGGGGATATGGAATATCGTTCGTCTTAACTGGCATTTTTACCTGCTCTCAATCGTCCTGGTATTATCGATTTCTCTTTTGAATGGATTTTTTAATAATCCTTACCACCGGTTAATCAACATAATTACTCTTTTAATCGTCGCAGTGATGACTGTTTCATTAGCTGTTTCGTTTTATGTTTATGACCTATCCAATTTGTACAGTTTTAATTGGTTAAATGAGTTATCGATTCAACCTAACCATAAAATTGTCAATGTTAATGCCGGATTTGATGAAACCAGCGCTTTATTTCAGCATAGATTCCCAGGAGCCGAACTGATTATATTTGACTTTTACGACCCTATTAAACACACCGAGGTTTCCATAAAACGCGCCCGAAAAGCATATCCCCCGTTCCAAAATACCATCAAAGTAAGTCCGTCAGCTTTACCGCTACAAAATGAATATGCTCACGATATTTTTGTGATTTTTTCAGCTCATGAAATAAGAAAAGAAGACGAACGAAATGCTTTTTTCGATGAGCTAAACAGGATATTAATATCGTCCGGAAAAATTGTCGTGATGGAACACCTGAGAGATATACCTAATTTTTTTGCTTACACCATCGGAGCCTTTCACTTTTTCGCAAAATCATCCTGGTACCGTACGTTTAAAAGCGCGGGACTGGCGATCTATGAAGAGATGAAAGTAACACCCTTCGTAACGGTTTTTATACTTGAAAAAAATGGAACTAAATCTTAAAATAATCGGTTTTCTTTTAATATTGCTTGCTTTGATCCACATTATTTTTCCAAAATACTTTAATTGGATTGATGAACTACGAGCGGTAAGCTTAATGAACCGGCAGATGATGTACATTCATACATTTTTTATCGCCCTGGTTCTTCTTTTGATGGGTTTGCTATGCCTTACGTCATCAAGCGAAATAATTGAAACCGATTTAGGCCACAGGCTGGCATTAGGTTTCGGCATTTTTTGGACCATACGACTGGTTATCCAATTTTGGGGCTATTCACCAAATCTTTGGAAAGGAAAAATATTTGAAAGCGTGGTCCACATCTTATTTTCATTTTTATGGCTTTATTTAAGCGCTATATTCCTCTATCTGTATTTTAGAAATATGATATAGAACAAATACAAATGTATTAAAAGCCACAAAGCAATAGGCGCTAAGTAGAATATTATCGAAGATGACAGTCCTGACGATGTTATGCAGATGCTTGTAACTATCGCTTATTTGAGGGGTTTGAGGAAATAGCCTGGCGGGTGTGATTCAGCTTTTCGCTTTGTACTTTCAGCTCCAAAACCTACTTACTAAATCCAACCATCTGATGTAACTTTACCGGGTTATAAATATGTCCGGCCTTAATAACGAGCGTAACATTACGGATCAACCTGATATTGGTTAAGGGATCGCCGTCAACAATGATCAGATTTGCAGCCTTCCCTGCATCGATAGAGCCGGTTTGCTTTTCCATTTTCATAACCCGCGCCGGTATAATAGTAGCTGTTTTTATAGCTTGTACAGGCGTGAGGCCCGCCTGCACATATAATTCCAGTTCCCTGTCGAGACTATAGCCGGGAAAATCCTGGTCTGTTCCGGCTACAACAGGTATACCCGCATCGTAAAGCACCTTTACTATTTTGACCCAACTATCAAAGAGCGGTTTAACTTTTGCAGCGACAGCCTGCTCCTCGCCGGTGTTTTTAAAAGTAGCCTGTAATGGTAGCGGTAACGTGTAAAATGCGGGTTCAATTATCCGTATATCATCCTTCAAGGATCGTAAACTTAATTCGAAAACACCCAGCGTCGGGTCAATTACCACATTATGCTGCTTAATAAATTTTATAGCGGCAATTGTGATTGAATCCTCAAAATTTACGGAACCATCCTTATTCCGTTTCATCATCGGATATACATACTGAATATGATTAACCATATCCATACCGGAATCTACACCCTGTTCTAAAGTCATATTTTTAGGGATATGACCGGTGACCGTCAGCCCTACGCGGTGCGCTTCATCGCATATATATTTAACAGCGGCTGGTTTAACCGAACTGTATATTTTTATCTGCACAAATCCGTTGTCCTTATAACGGTCGACAGCTTTAATGGCTTCGTCTTTGCTTTCGGCCTGTATTATTCCCAGTGCTTTTGGTCCCTTTCCATCTATGATTCCCGCTTTTAAAATCAGCGGGCCGATACCCCTGCCATCATCAATCGCTTTTTTTATTGCATTGATATAGCCAAACTCATTACCGCAATCGCGCACGATGGTAACGCCGGCAGCGAGATACGCCGGTCCCCATTCTGCCTGTTCAAAATGAGCGTGCATATCCCAAAGCCCAGGTAATATTGTTTTGCCTTTGGCATCAATAACTTTCGCATTTTTTGGTATGACTACTTTGCCTCTCTTACCTACTTTCTTAATGATGCCGTTTTCTATCACCACCACCGCATCAGGTATTGTTTTGTCATTGATTACATCAACTACGGTACCGCCGATAAGGGCAATTACCTTATCGGCGGCACTTGGCATCGGTATAGCTTTTGTAAAAAGGCGCATGCTGTAACCGGCAGCGCGGGCTATTAGTTCGGGTAATAATGCTTCGTAAGGTTGGCGCATCATTTCGAGTTTATCGGCTTCGGCATCATTCGTTATCAGGCATATTAATATTCCGGTTTTATCAACCCACAACAATTCATTACCCCATATCAACCCGCTTACTGTATAGCGATCTAATAATAACGGCTTGCCTTTATAGCTAAGCTCATCTTCACCGTCCTTTTTGATCTGGACTGACCCGAACGGAAGCGTTTTTATGGTTACAGGCTGATGATGTTTTTTCCAGTACTGCAATAAAACCTGCTGGACAGTTCCCGGCGAATAACCTGCCACCGGGAATGTGAAAGGCTCGATGTTTTGGATATACACCGAGTCATCAACTCTAATGTGTGACTTGCTTCCGGTTATTTTTATATCATCATTAATGGTTGACTCCCTCGATGTTTTCCCTTTGCTGCTTAGTTGCAATGGCTCTGTTGACGATGTAACCTTTAGCGTTGCCTTTAATGGTACAGCGCTTCCCCTGTCAACAAATTTAAAGTCGACGGTATAAATTATTGTGTCGGCGCTTTTGGTAACGCGATAGGTTTCTTTGCCGATATTTTGTTCAAATTTATGGAGAAGAAAAGTACCGCTGTCTGTTGCTAAATTGCCTTGGGCACTGCCTTTAAAAAGCAATCCTGTTAAACAAAAAAACAAAAGATATTTCTTCATGATGCTGCCGTTATATTGCTAATTGCAATGTAATAAATTATTAATGATAACAAAAAAGCCCACCCGGCAATTGGCGGGCAGGCTCAGCATAATATAGGTGATTAGGTTCGTATTCTATAATCTCTCGCCGTGCTGGCTAATATCCAGGCCGATTAGCTCTTCTTCTTTCGACACACGCAATGGCGAGATCATATCGGTAATTTTCAACAACAACAAGGATCCAAAGAATGAATAGATAGATACTACAACTAAGGCAAAGCATTGCACAAAAAACAAATGGGTATGCCCAAAAAATAACCCATTCCCGGTGGTATTGCCTGCGTTTACGTTTTGATTGGCAAATACACCGGTTAACAGCATCCCCACCATGCCGCCCACACCATGACAGGGGAACACATCAAGTGTATCATCAATTGATGTACGGGTGCGCCATTCCACTACGAGGTTACTCACCACCGCAGAGATGATACCTATTGCTAATGAATGCGGTACAGAAACATATCCTGCTGCCGGTGTTATGGCTACTAAACCGACTACCGCTCCTATACAGGTACCCATTGCTGATGGCTTTTTGCCGCGAAACATATCAAAAAATATCCAGGTTAAACCCGCCGCTGCAGATGCTGTCGTGCTGGTTGCTAGCGCCGTTACCGCCAAATGGTTGGCACCAAATGCAGATCCCGCGTTAAAACCAAACCATCCAAACCACAGGAGGCCCGTCCCGATCATTACATAAGTGATACGCGCTGGTGCATGGTTAGGCTCATTCCTGCGTTTCAGATACAAGGCCGAAGCCAGGGCAGCCCATCCGGCCGACATGTGTACTACCGTACCGCCTGCAAAATCAAGCACACCTAATTTATTCAAAAGTCCATCGGGGTGCCAGGTGCAATGCGCTAAAGGCGAAAATATGAAGATGGAAAACAGGCAAAGGAATATGATATACGAGTTAAAGCGGATACGCTCGGCAAACGCACCGGTTATCAGCGCCGGTGTTATGATGGCAAATTTTAACTGGTACATGGCGAACAACAGTAATGGAATGGTCGGCGCCAGTTTCCAGGTGGCATTGCCCAGCATACCCTTCATCATAAAATAAGTAGACGGATTGCCGATAATTCCGTGAAAACTATCGCCAAACGCGAGGCTAAAACCAAAAATGCCCCACAGCACGGTAATGATCACCATACAAACAATACTTTGCAGCATGGTGGAGATCACATTTTTTTTGTTGACCATCCCGCCATAGAAAAAGGCAAGTCCGGGCGTCATAATTAAAACAAGGGCAGTCGACATCAGCATCCAGGCGATATCGCCCGTATTAAAATGCGGGTTACCGCTGTTGTGAAATTCTACTGATGGGAAAAGGAAAGTGAGTGTTAGAATTATTAAAATTAGGAGAAATGGGAAATAACGTTTCATATTAATTTCAGGAAACAATAAAAATATTGGCTGAAAGTATGATTTAAATCACATAAAAATGAAATAAAAGTTCAAAATATTTGAAAATTCTATAAAATATAGCTGTTTATAAAAATTTCAGGAGTAAGTTGGGGAATAGGCCCAGGAAAACTATTATCAAACTGATGCCAGCGGCCAAAATGATAATGGAATTGGATGTGATGATCGGATTTATGACAGAATCTGTCCGTCTTAAAAATAAATTGCGGGGAATTTTTATATAGTAAAATAGCGACACAACAGTTGTTAAAGCACCGGTGATCATCAATAGCAAGAGCCAAATATTAGAATTTTGCTCATAAACTCCGTACACTGCGGAAAAGACGAAAAGCTTCCCCGTAAAACCTGCACTTATCGGCAAGCCTGTGAGCGACACCAGAACAATTAAAAAACAAACGGACGCTGCTTTATATTTATGACCGAGCCCTTTGTAGCTATTCATGTCTTCAGCGCCGGCTTCGTTAACAAAATAGCTGGCGAGCGCCAGCGCGCCGATGTTTGCTATTCCGTATACAGCGAGATAGTAAGTTAAAGCTGATATCCCGGTTGATGTGAAAGTTACAACTGCCATTAACGCAAAACCGGTGTGACCAATACTTGAATAGGCCAGCATTCTTTTAATATTCTTTTGAAGCACCGCCGCGAAATTCCCGGCTATCATAGTGACGATACCTATTACCGCAAAAAATAACCGGAAGTCGAAGGACGTCCAACTGGCAAAAGAAACAAACGGCCGTAAAAAATTAACTAATAGTGCGAAGCCGGCAATTTTCGGCAGCGTAGACAGCCAGGCGGTTACCGGTGTTGATGTACCTTCGTAAACATCGGGCACCCAAAACTGCATGGGTACAAATGATAGTTTGAACCCTACCCCTATCAAAACCAAAACCAATGCAAAAGAAACTGCTACTGGGTTAACCTGCGTTAAACCGGTGACGAAATTACTATTGGCTAAATCAAGAGACCCGGTAAAGCCATACAACAACGATATACCATACAGCATCATAGCTGATGAAGCAGCGCCAAACAACACATACTTTAAGCCGGCTTCGGTGCTCAAGATGCTTTCAGACCGGTACGCTACCATCAGGTACGAGGCTATGGAAACTAATTCGATAGCGACGTAGATTGACAACAGGTTAACGGCCATCGTCATTAAATGCAACCCAAATACCGCGCCGATGGCTATGGTGTACAGATCTGATAGTTTTTTTGGATGGGAATTTAACCGGTCGTCCCATTCGAAATATAGCAGCAGAATAAAAGCCAGCACATCAATAACCAACTTAAAATTTATAGCCGTGTGGTTAAGCAGCAACATGGGACCGAATAAAAAAAGCCCATTGGTTTGCTTATCAAGCAGCAATAGCTGAATTTGCTGGTAATCCCTGTGGATCACCAGCAATATTCCTGCACAGGCAACAATCCTGCATAGATTTTGGGAATTTCTTCCAAATAAAAGATCGGTTACCAAAACCAATAGAAACAGTGCGGCCAAATAAATTTCGGGCATAAAATAAGGCATGCTGCCCAAAACATTGGAAATAGAGCCTGGTAAAAGTGGTAACAGATCGTGCATTTAGTTATTGAACAATTACGGATTGATTTTTGGGATATTTAACCTGGTATTTTAATTGCAGCTTTTTATCATCCTGCGAATTTAGCAGGAAATTCCACGAAACCTTGCCAGTAAGCACATCAGGTTTAACACCGGAGCTTTCCTGCGTTTCAACCTCGATGGATGAATTCTGCGAAACGGGCACCTGGTCTTCGATTAAAAGGTTCACTGGTTGATTTTTCCGGTTCCGGACATCGATCAGCCAATTCCTGGTTTCCTTTTTATTAGATCCAAAAGTTTGCTTTTCGGTCAGCTCCTTTTGCAGGGTGCGGGTCACTACTATATTTTTGTCGGTACCCAATGACAGGTTTAAGGTATCGGTAGCATTATGGGTGTCTATTAATGATTTGCCGATGTAAGTCCCTTCAAAAAATAAGTTAGCCTCTCCGGATAAAAAGTTGTATTTATTCCAGTCGGTTATTTGGGCCGTTAAAAATACATCTGTATTTATTTTAGGAGCTACAAAATATTGATAGCTGGCTTTTACATCCACCTGGTTTATCTCTACCAGGTATTGTTTACCATCACTGGGAATTGAATATTGATTTTCAATGTTAAATTCAACATTCGTTTGATTGTCCATTTTGTTTACGCCAATAGGTATCGTATTTGAAATTCCTCTTACGTTCATCCCAGCAGCCCGACCTTTCAGTTCCACATCTTCGTCATCTTCCCTCCTGGTACCATAACCTATAGATACGACATTCACTTCAGCGAGTGATCGCGCATCGGGGGTCATACCAATTTCCATTGCGCTACCGGTTATCGGTTGCTCAACAGATACATAACCAATATAATTAAAAGTGATTGCCTTTGCATCCGGCGGAACCTGTAATGAAAAATTTCCATTTGCATCTGTAACAGTTCCAACAGAAGTACCTTTCACCCTGATAGACACACCGGGCAACGCTGTTCGGTCATCAGCAGAAAATACCCTTCCGGTTGTTTTTCCTACAGAAGCTGACGGATCTGTATAATACATTCCACTATTGAGGTAGTACGGTTTTAGTTCCGGTTTATTGCCGCTTATGCTGGGGTTTCCTGTTGAAAGCGTTAGTTTGATATTCTTCCAATCCTCGCCACTATGTTGGGATACGTTTGCTTTATAAGATATGTTTACCGGGCTATTTATATCCTTCGCGCGTATATCATAAGTTGGGTACCAGCTGGCGTTATGTACCAGGTAACTCAATGTAAATACGGATTGCAAAGCAGTTTTAGAGGAAATAGTTACTAAAATATTACTGGTAGCGGTGGTGCTTCCCCTGATGATATCCGCTATCTGGCGGTCGTATTTTTGCAATTCCAGAGTCAGCGCGGCAACTTGGTTGTTAACCGCTTGCTGTTTTTCCTTCAGAGCGGTCAGACGTTCCGTTTGAAAATCAAGAGCCACCTTTAATTTGGCTAAATCCAGGCCAGTATTTTCGCCACTTACCACCTGGTTTTTCGCCAGCATCTTTTCCTCTTCTTTATAAATAGATAGCAGGCTATTTTGCAATTCAATTTTATCCTTTATTACTTTTTGCTGTGCACGCAAATCTTCTATGCGCTTTTGTTTGGCCTGCTCGTTTATGAAATCCAGCTCATGTTTAACAGAAAGTATGGTAAACTCGCCACCGGCATGCACCTGGATGCTTTGCACATCGATGCCCGGAGAAATTTCTCCAAATACCAGTTCTGATGTGCCCGCATTTACATTTACCATTGCCGTACGCGTTACTTGTGCCCCGTTTAAAAACAGCACCACTTTTTGAACCTTCGATGCGATCCGTTGACTTTCATCTGCTTTTGCTACTTTCCCGAAATACACCAGGAGAGCAACCATTAGTAATTTTTTAAACATGATTTTTAAGTTAAATAAATGCCTCTTGTTAATTCAATCACTTACCTGTTACCAGGTCTAAGTAATTACAAGATGTGTTGATCTGCGTTTTTCCATAAAAACACAGGTATTTATTTAAGCTGTAAAAACTGTACAAATGCCAATACCGAATCGTTGATCTTATCAAATACCAGCGACGGCATTAATCCTAATACCAGCACCATAATTGCCAGTGGCGCCAGGGTTAGCTTTTCGCGAAAGTTGAGATCAGTGAGCGCCGTTTGCCATACTGCGCCGCCTTTAAGGTTTATCCTACCAAAAAACATGCGCTGCAACGTCCATAAAAAATAAGCTGCTCCCAATAAAATTCCGAATGATGCGAATGTCGCCATCCAGTAAGGCAATAAGCCATTAACCAAATGCGATTTGAATGCCCCTGTCAGCGAAAATAATTCGCCGATGAACGCCGAAAAGCCGGGCAAACCCAATGATGCAAAAAAAGCGATCATGATAAAAGTGGTGTACTGCGGCATCAGCGTTGCCAAACCCCTGAAATGATTAATACCCCTGTCGTGCACACGATTGTAGATCACGCCTGCCAGGAAGAACAGCATCGTCGATAAAAAGCCGTGACTAACCATTTGCATTACGGCGCCGCTTATCCCCTCCGTTGTTTGCGAGGCTATGCCGAGCAAAACAAAACCCATGTGCGATACCGATGAATAAGCGATCATCCGTTTTAAATCTTTTTGGGCCAACGCGTTAAACGCGCCATATAAAATAGATATCACGCCAAGCAAACCCAACCAGAAAGCCCCGGTGGAGGCTATATCCGGGAAAATACCGAGGCATACCCTGATGATGCCATATCCGCCTATCTTTAACAATATCCCGGCCAGGATAATAGAAACAGGCGTTGGCGCTTCCACGTGGGCATCGGGTAACCAGGTGTGCAGCGGTACTACCGGTACCTTTATAGCAAACGCGATAAAGAGCACGGTAAAACCCACCGTTCGTGCAGGTATGCCGAATATGGTTTGATGACTTAAAATCGAAAATACCGAGCCGGGCTGGTAGTTGGCCGGGTTCATCATCTGCACCATATTAAACGTATGGTTACCCGTTGCAGGATCCTTCACTGAAAGGTAGAGACCTACGATCACCAGCAGCATAAATACCGATCCGAATAAGGTGTACAGGAAGAATTTTATAGCAGCGTACTCGCGCCTTGCGCCACCCCACATGCCTATTAAAAAATAAAGCGGCAGCAGCATGAGTTCGTAAAACACATAAAACAGGAAGAAATCAAGCGAGCAAAATACACCCGTTACGGCCATATCCAATATCAGAAACAGCACAAAAAAGCCCTTTAAATTGCTCTTGATTTCCCACGACGCCAAGGCGGCAATTACCAAAACAAAAGAGCTCATTACCAGCAGGGTGATGGAAATGCCATCAATACCTACAAAATAATCGATCTGCATTTTACCCATGCCGCCCAGGTCAAGGTTTATCCATGATAACTTTTGCACAAATTGAAACTGACTCTCGTGGTTAATACCGCCAAAAGCCGCGCCCGTTTTAAAATTGCAATAAATCCAGATGCTCATGGCCAACTGCACCAGTGTTGCCAGCAATGTAATGTACTTAAAACTGGCCCGCCAGCCCGAGGGCATCAGCGCGATGATAACGCCAAACAGAATGGGGGTGAATATGAGCAGGGTTAGGATGTTCATGAGAGTAGTGAGTGGTGAGTAGTGAGTGGTGAGTAGTAGGATGCGACGCGGAAAGTCTGGTACACCACGTTTAGTTGGCTCGTCTTCACCTTTGCTCCGCTATATGTAATCTCATGTCTCATATCTCAAATCTCACGTCTAAAAAATTGTCTTTAAAATAAACAGTGCCAAAATAATTGCAAGCATACTAAATAAATAGTATTGTATTTTACCTCCCTGGAATTTGCGGGCAAAATTACCAATACCCCGCACTATCCCTACGAGCAAATTTAAAAAGCCGTCGATAATATGGCGGTCGAACCAGGCTGCGAGTTTTGAAATGGTAATGCCTATTTCCGCCAAACCATTAATAAACCAATCGATGACCCTGCGGTCAACCCGGAAAGCAGTTAGGCTTATATACAAGATTGGTTTTACAATTACCTGATTATAAATTTTATCAAAGTACCATTCATTAAAAGATAAACGGAACAAAAACCCGCTTTGCTGAAAAATGTTGGCTTTGCGTTTGGCGTACATCACATAAGCACCATACATTACTAAAACACTCAAAATATTAACTGCAGCGGGGATTATGGTGTGATAAACGCTTTCACGCTCCAACCCAACTACCGAAAATCCTTTAAACGGCCACGCATCTTCATAAACTATCGGATTCGGCGAAAATAATGGGAACAAGCAACCAACGGCCAACAGTATTAAAGGCAATTGATATTGCCAGCCGCCATCGCCGATGTGTAATTCCATGTTGGGTTTAATGTCCAGGAGCCGCAACTTCCCAAAAAACACTTTTACGATTAACCTTACCACATAAAATGCGGTTAACCAGGTAGTGAGTAAGGCCAGGATGGGTATTAATTTATAGAACCAGCTTTTGCCGTCGGACCATTCAAAGACCTGTATTAAAATGCCGTCTTTTGATAAATAGCCGGATGTTAGCGGCAGGCCAATCAATGCCAATGCGCCGATGATGGAGGCAATAAATGTAATCGGTAGCTTTTTGCGCAGGCCGCCCATGTTATTGATATCCTGGGGATCAATATCCAGCCCATTATCATCCCTAATGTGGGCCATTTGATGGATAACGATACCGGCTACCAAAAATAAGAGGCACTTAAAAAAGGCATGTGCCGCTAAATGGAACAGCGAAGAAGCATAAGCACCGATGCCCATTGCCATCACCATAAAACCCAGTTGCGATATGGTGGAATAGGCCAGTATGCGTTTTAAGTCGTTTTGCGTTAGCGCGATGGTTGCACCCATAAAGGCAGTAAAGCAACCTATGACCGCCAGGATAGTTAATTCAGCACCGTTAAACAGGGGATAAACCCTTCCCAATAAAAACACACCTGCCGCCACCATTGTTGCCGCATGGATGAGCGCAGATACAGAGGTTGGCCCCTCCATGGCATCGGGCAGCCACGTATGTAACGGGAACTGGGCCGATTTTGCGGCTACACCTAAAAATATGCCACCGCATGCTATGTATTGCCAGATGGCCGGCAACTGACCCGATGGCCCTATCCAAATTCCATTTTTAATGACCGATTGGGCAATCAGTCCTCTATCTGCAAAAAGCTGAGTAATATCAAGGGTGTGAAATTGGGCAAAAAGGATAATAACGGCCGTTAGCAATCCTATATCCCCTATCCTGTTCATGATAAAGGCCTTTTTATTGGCCTGTACAGCTTTATCCCGGGTAAACCAAAAACCAATGAGCAGGTAGGATGAAAAACCAACCAGTTCCCAAAAAATATAAAACAGCACCATATTATCAACCACAACCAAGGCCAGCATACTGAAACAAAAAAAGCTGAGGTAAGCAAAATAACGGTTGCGGTTTTTATCGTTCTTCATGTACGCCGTGGAATAGATATGCACCGGCAGCGCGATCAAACTAACCAGCAGCAGCATTAAAACAGAAAGGTTGTTTAATAATACACCTGCATATATTTTAGTGCCGCCAACTGTAAACCAAAGCGTTTGCTGGTGTACCTGGTGGCCGTTCCACACCTTTGAAAACACAAATGCTGACAATATGCAGCTTACCAATATTGCCGTCGTAGAAACCCAACCAGCTATTTTATTTTGTTTACCGGGAAAACTAAAATTAACTATAAAGGCAAGCAGAGGCAGTAACACTGCCGTGAGCGTGAATTTAATGGTTAAGGTATCTATGGCTTGTAAAAAATTGTCCAATTTTATTGTTTTATCTGTTGCTCAGTTTCAAAATTTGTCATTGCGAGGAGGAACGACGCGGCAATCCCGTAGCTATGCCTCGCGAACATACCTATCGGCCATGCATAGCGACGAGATTGCCGCGCTGCGCTCGCAATGACAATAGGCACCAAACAAATCAAAACCAATCCTCTCATCTCAATCCCCCAATTTATTAATCTCGCCCGGATCAATCGTTTTATATTGCCGGTAAACGTTTAATATAATAGCTAATGCTACTGCCGTGGTCGCCGCCGCAAGTACGATGGCAAACAGCGCAAATAGTTGGCCGCTGTTATTTACCCGATCATACTTGCCAAAAGCCACCAGGTTTAATATAGCCGCGTTCAACATCAGCTCAATACCTATCAATATTTGAATGGCGTTGTGTTTAGATACGATCATATACAGCCCAATACAAAATAGCACCGCGCTCACTATTAAAAAGTCTGTTAAACCTATCATGATCCCGTGCCCTTTCGTGATAAATGTGCAGCTCCCACCAAAGCTACCATCAGCAAGATAGATATTGCCTCAAACGGCAACAGGTATTTGGTCATCAGGTTAATGCCGATATTTTCGGTCATCGCATCATTCGGCGATATGGTGTTTTTTTGATCGATGGCATCCTTTACCCATTGTAAATTATTAACATCTGCTTTAAATATCATATTCACCAGTACAACCAGGAACAAGGCAGCCAATGCAAAAGCGGGTAATTTACCTACGCTGATAAACTGGCTGCGCTGTTGCGCGATGACATTCAGAGTTTCCTTACCTGATAGCATAAAAGCAAACAATATCAGCACCAAAATGCCCCCGACGTAAATTACTATCTGGGTAATAGCCACAAAATCAGCCAGAGCCAATACATATAATCCGGCCAACGCAAATAAGGTTATAAAAAACATAAAGATAGACCGTACCAGGTTTTTAGTAGCCGCCACAAACACAGCCGACGCCAGCGCAATAAAACTCATCGTGTAAAATAACACTTGCGCAAGACTCATGCTTCGCCCTCCTTCTTTTGCATGGCTGCCAACTTAGCTGCCTGCCGCTCGGCTTGCTGCTGATCGAACTCGCGTCTTTTTTGAGCAGCATCTTCGAGCGTCATATCTGAGAATTGATAAGTAAGCTGGCTGATATCAACCACGCTTTTATCATATTGGTTGGTCATTACAATACATTCGGTGGGACAAACAATGGTGCACAGGCCGCAGTACATACATTTGGCCATATCGATATCAAACTTTGCCGCGTATAATCTTTTGGTGGTGCCGTCAGATGTTTGCCCGATGGCCTCGGTCGCTTTGATGGCCTCAATATCAATACAATTAACAGGGCAAACCTTGGCGCACAAATCACAAACAATACAATCGTCCATCTCCACATCCAGCTGGTATCGCCCAACTTCGGGCACCGGCAATTTTTGGTGAGGATATTGTATCGTATTAGTACCTTCCAGCTGCTTAAAGTAATTACTATCGCTTGCAGGCAGTACCGCTCTCTTCCTATGCGAAGAAAAGAGGTGACCGAAGGTAAGCGACAGTCCCTTAAATGCAGTTACGATTAATTTGTTCATTAGCTCATTTGTTCATTAGTTCATTGGTCTTGCTATTCATTCTTTAGTCCAGGTTATAAAACTTTGCACTAATGAACTAATGAACAATTGAACCAATGAACTTACATTAAAAGTAGTCTCCATATCCCTGATATCAGCATACAGGCAAAAGCCAGCGGTGTTAATACCTTCCAGCACAGATTCATCAACTGATCTACCCTGAATCGCGGCAGCGTCCACCTGATCCACATTTGCACGCCAACCAGGGCCAGCGTTTTTATTAGTATCCATAGTATTCCCCAAACGGCGCCGGTTGTCCAGGTTGCTAGCTGGACTGATCCAATATTAGGCAGCGGCGTGTTCCATGCGCCTAAAAATAGGATGACCCCTACCATTGATACCAGGAACATCATGGAATATTCGGCTAAAAAAACAAGCGCAAACCGTAAGCCGGTATATTCGGTATGAAAGCCGGCAACCAGCTCTGATTCCGCTTCCGGTATATCAAATGGCGCCCTGTTACTTTCGGCTAAGGATGCTATAAAATAAATTACAAAGGCTATCAGCAGGTGCGGCGTCCTGAAAACGTTCCATGAAAATATCCCGCCCACGGATGATACATCCCAAAACCCGGCAAATTTTATTTTTTCGGGCGATAAGATGCCTTGCTGCGCAGCTATATCCTGCAGGTTTAATGTTTGTGCAATCATCACGACAGATATTATTGCAAAGCCTGCGGGTATCTCGTAGGAAATGATTTGAGCGGCCGAGCGCATAGCGCCTAATATGGAATATTTGTTGTTTGATCCCCAGCCGGCCATTAATATGCCCAGCGTTTCGATGGATATAATGGCGAAAATATAATATAAACCTAAATTTAGCTTGGATGGCGCCAGTCCCGGCGCCCAGGGTAAAGCTGCAAAGCCCAGGTAAACGGCGATAAAAATAATAGCCGGGGCCATTATAAATAGAATTTTGTCTGCTGCCGTTGGAATGATCAGCTCCTTTTGGAGCATTTTCAGGATATCGGCAAAGGTTTGCAGCGATCCGAATTTACCAACTTCCGTAGGACCAAGCCTATCCTGGATAAAAGCCGACACCTTACGCTCGGCATAAACGCCGAATAGCGCAAACAAGGCCGAAAAGCCAAATAGTCCTGTCGCTATAAAGAAATATGTAAGGTAAAAGTTCAACCGGTTTGCTTTAACTGCAAACTTAATAAATTTTGGTTGATTGAGTTATCTTGTGTGGAATAGTTGACCAATTTAGTAGAATTTAATTAGCCACAATTACTCATTCAAGCAGTAAAAAAGGGTTAACATGGGTTAACATAATTCAATGTTAACCTTTATAAATAATTCATTATCAAGTATTTATTATTTTACATGATCGCACATGTTAACCCTTTGTGACCCGTCCTGAAATAGCTATACAGATTTGTGATTAAATCCTGTAATACCTATACAAAGCGCTATTAGTCCTGGATGTACTATACAGGAGCGTTTTTTAAAGGTAAGGATTAATTACTTGTTGTTTGTTTGTCGTGTCCGAATGTGGGAAACTCCTTCAGTTTTCCATATTCGGACACGTTTTTCTTTTTTGCTTCTTTTTTCTTTTTGCGGGCACCTCCTTTTTGTGTGAATAAATGTGTTGGGTCCTATGACAGTTCAACCAAAGGCTTTTCTTTTTGCCATTTCCGGGGATACGTTTTCCATCGTTTTTTCAATACATCTCCTTGCTCATGTGCCTGGCATGGGGTTAGGTAATCGCAGCTTCCATGGGGCCTTAATTCGTTGTAAGCTTTAATGCTGCTATCGATCTTCCCGCAGGTTTGCTCAAAGCCGGATGAACTGCTGTATAAATTGAACTCTCCTTTGATGATCCCGTTCATGCGCTCTGCCAGGGCATTTTCGTAAGGGTCGCCACTTTGGGTCATACTGATAGAAATAGATTCACTGCCAAGCAGTTCCACATACTCCCTGGAGCAGTATTGAGACCCTCTGTCAGAATGATGGGTCAGGGCCTGTCCGCTGTAACTGCGGGTATCCAATGCCATCTGCAAAGCAGATATGCAGCCCAGCGCCAGCATATCTAACCTGAAGCAATAGCCCATGATCTTACGTGAAAAAGCATCTGTGACCAGCGACAGGTAACCCCATTGGTTTTGTACCCTGATATAGGTTATATCGCTTACCCAAAGCTGTTCAGCGTGCGTTATATCCATTCCATTTACCAGGTTGGCATACTTATGCATCCAGTGCCGGGAATCGGTGGTGAATACTTTTCTGCTGCGCTGCCTGATCAATAGCTTATGGGCATCAAACAGGTCAAATAAATAATCCCTGCCTACTTCTATATGATGGGAGATCAGTTGCGGCTGTAGTAAAAAAAGCATCTTCCTTGTCCCCAGCCTGGGCAAGGACCTTCTTATTTCATAAACAAGCTGTAGAATGATCTCCTCTTTGAGGGAGTCATTCCGGCTTCTCCATAAATGATCGTAGTGGGCATGACGGGTTTTGCCAAACAGTCCGCATAGATGACCCCAGCTTAAATGGGGGTGATCCTGCTTCATTTTCAGGACTGCCTGGCGCCAGCTTTTTTTCTGATCCTGATCTTAAACTGACCCTCCGCTACATCAATAAGGGTATTCAATGCACTGATCTTCAACTGCGCCGCCTCCAATGCCTTTTTTAAAGCTTCCTTTTCCGGGTCCGGCAAACCGGCCTGCTCAGTGGATGTGCCCTTCATTTCAAATCGATCATCGGCCGCAAGTTCGGCTTTCTCTTTCACCGATGCCTTCAGCCATTTGTTTAAAATCTGGTATTCCTTTGAACTGTGATCGCGCATCCATTTGCTTATCGCAGCCCGCGAAACTCCGTAGTGGTAGACTATTACACTTCTGGGTGTGCCTGCTTCTATTTCCTTTATCAACTCTGCCCGTAAAACAGGATCGAAATGGCCTCGACGGGCATAACGCCTGCTACTTGATTTTTCCTCGTTTTCCTTTTTCATACACTTCTTTTAGTGTATAGTTTTTTCAGGACGAGTCAAATTGATTAATTCCCTCCTAATCTCTAATCTCTAATCTCTAATCTCTAATCTCTAATCTCTAATCTCTAATCTCTACCCCCCACACTTTACATCCGCAAATTTCGACATCACTTCTGCTTCGAAGAATATTTTGGCATAATGATCAAAGTCGGCCGTATCGTCCGTGGTGGTAAAAAAACGCTGGGTGCCATTTTTAGTAAGCTCGCTATCCATTTCGGGATGCCGCTG
>Ga0206797_1050_pt1 | contig 25509 bp, 24 predicted proteins | sample Alteio_BWOrgCont_69_FD_152894 | JGI IMG/M metagenome (GOLD analysis project Ga0206797, IMG submission 152894) | Enriched cells from forest soil in Barre Woods Harvard Forest LTER site, Petersham, Massachusetts, United States -... | ecosystem: Environmental > Terrestrial > Soil > Temperate forest >...
TAACAATACGCCCAAAGCCCGGCATATCGAAATATCGTCATCAACAACATAGATAATGGAATTGTTCTTCATGATTCATTCTGCATGTTGATCGGAAGTGAAAAATAAAAAGTTGCCCCACGGTCAGGATTATTCACTGCCTCCAAATGACCGCCATGTGCCTCTACAATGGAGCGGCTAATGGATAAGCCCATCCCCAATCCATCCGGCTTACTTGTAAAGAAATGCGTGAAGAGTTTTTTCATATTTTCCTCTGGAATACCACATCCTGTATCCTTGACTTGCACCATGACCGTATTGTTATCTTTACGCGTTGTCCTGATGATCAGTTCATGGGAGCCAGGATCAACCTCCATCGCTTCTAAACTATTGCTGATCAGATTCAGGATCACTTGCTGCAGCTGTATCCGGTCTCCATTGACCAAGGGAAGATTCTTTTCCAGTTCAAATTTGATGATCTTACCTTTTGCCAAGATCTGAGGCATGATCAATGAGACTGTGTCATTAATAATGATATTGATATCAAGAAGCTCAAAAGCAGGCTTGGTCTTTTTTAATAAATATCTTAAACGCCGGATAACTTCAGCAGCACGCTGATCATCATTAACAATGTACCCCAAAATTTCCTGTACTTGAGGCTCACGATCTTTCAGCATACGTTGAGCTGCTTGGGCATAAGAAAGGATCGCGGTCAAAGGCTGGCTGATCTCATGCGCTAATGACGAAACAAATTCCGCAAGCTTTCCTACCCGTGTCACATGCAAAAGCTCTTCACGCTGTTCCTCGATCTCAAAATTCCGCTGCTTCATCAAAGTTGTATCCGTTTGGATCCCTACATAATGGGTGATGTTCCCTTTTTTATCACGCACCGGAGCAATACGCAGTAAACTCCAGAATTTATCACCATTCTTCCGAAAATTTAACATCTCCCCGTGAAAAGATTCTCCTCGGGATATCGTTTGTTTGATCTCATCAATGACACGCAAATCAGCAGCAGGCCCATATATTAAGAAATAATTTTGCCCGATGATCTCTTTTTTTGTATAACCCGTAATAGTCTGGAAAGACAAATTAGCATAAATAATAAGGAAATTATGCCTTCTGGCATCAATAATAAAAATACCATCAGAGGCAGACTCCATGGCCTTGGTTTGAATAAGGATTTGCTCTTCCGCAATTTTTTCCCTATCAGCCCCTAGCTTTTCCCTATCAGCCCCTAGCTTTTCCCTATCAGCCCCTAGCTTTTCTCTAGCAGCTCCTTGCTTTTCTCTAACAGCCCCTTGCTTTAATTGCCCGCTCCTGCTTATCAATTCATCCGATTGCTGACGGATCGTTTCTTCTAAATTTAAACGTGTTGCTTTTTTTAAAAGCGGCTTCTTGATTTTCTTTGGTAACCGGACAATTATTTTCTTTTTCATATAGGATTTATCTTTAATTCTTCGATGCCAAATTAATAAGATCGACCAAGGACTGACCATTAACAGGTTTTTGTAAAAATCCTACGGCCCCTACCTTGATCGCTCGAGCAGTAGCATCATCTTTTTTCTCAGCAGAAATAAAAATAACATGACGTTTCGAACCAGAATCAAGGATCCTTCTCTGGGTTTCCCATCCATCTATCCCTGGCATATGGATATCAAGAAGCAAGCAACCAGGCTCATTGTTGCTTACAGAATCAAAAAATGCTTGCGCGGAATTAAATGTTTTTACTTCGAAATCATAGGTCATTAAAAGAGTTTTGAGCGCGCGGCATACGGATTCGTCGTCATCCACAATATAGATATTAGCGGGCATTTCTTTCCTTTCCTTGAATTTTCAAGGTTGAGTACAAAAGGTGATCTAAAGAAGCTGATCAATACAGCTTTTTATTATTATGGAAGGTATGCGACAAGCAGTCAAGTATACCAAGGTATAATAAGCTTTAAACCCAGTCCCTACAAGGGTAATTCCTTGACCCAAGATTCTTATAGGCTGCCTGCGGCTGCTGCGTTCCTTACAATAAAACGTGTCAAACCCACTAAAATGACTGCACCAAGGACCGCCATCATAAATTCACCCAACGCACTATTGATAGATAGTCCAAGTACATTGGCCATCCATCCACCAAACATAGCCCCAATGATCCCGATGGCGATGTCTCCGATGATCCCAAACCCTCGGCCTCTAATAATAAGCCCTGCAAACCACCCGATCACCCCGCCAATAAAAAGCACTTCTACTAAATGTCTTAAAGAATGATGTTCCATGTTTTTATCCTCCTTGTTAATGATCACAATTTTTGAGTTAACTTCATCTTAATCTTCATCATTCCAATAATCTGGCAGAACGATAGGATTTGTACCCTTTAAAAAATCATACTCTTGGGCTTCTTGATATAACTTTTTAAGTTCTCTTTCAGAATTGCTGGGTTCATCCATCGTTAAGACACTGGTCTCAGATTCATACCATCTGATGGGTGGATAATACAGTTCTCGATCTTTCATAGACACCTTCTTTCATCATGATAAATGTTGGCTGTAATTCCTGCTTCTGCATGTTTGTATATTAAGGATTGATCTAAAATTAATCAATTGTACCGGAGTATAATGCCTCTCATATATTCCTATTTGATTTCCCTGCGCATTTATGGTAATTTAGTGGCTTCTATTGAGATTACAATTACATTTTTAGGAGTGTACAATGAAACGTATTGGTATTATCACTTCGGGCGGAGATTGCGGCGGGCTTAATGGTGTTATCAAAGGGGCAGCTGGTATGGCCCATTCCCATGGAGCTACCTGCTTTGTCATCCCCAGCGGCTATGCAGGCCTTTATAATCTGGTCGATTTTGATAAACTCACTGAATTGACCCCTGAACGTTTGGATAAGATCGATGCTAACCTGGCTGGTTCCGAGGCAGGTCATTCCCGCGTTAAGATCAAAAAGATCGATGACGCAGAGAAATACCAGCGTATCAAAAAAGGCATGGAAAAATTCAAACTTGACGGCCTTATCATTTCTGGCGGCGATGATTCAGGCAGCGTATTAGTCGATTTGACTGAACATGGGATCAAATGCGTCCATGCCCCCAAGACCATGGACATGGACCTGCAAACCTATTCTGTTGGCGCTGATTCCAGCATCAACCGCATTGCTTCCTTTATTGAAGATCTGAAAACCACCGCCAATACCCATCGACGCATCCTGGTCCTGGAAGTCTTCGGCCGTTATGTCGGGCATACCGCCTTTCGTGGCGGCGTTGCGGCTGATGCTGATGCTGTCATCATCCCTGAGATCCCCTGCGATTTCGATATCCTGTACAAACACATGAAAGAACGTTATTTTTCACGCATGTTGAACTCTGATGTACGTACCGGCACCTACATGATCGTTGTCGCTGAAGGTATCAAGAACGCTTCCGGCGCTGATATTGTGGATGAAAACTCTGCCCCTGATGCTTTTGGGCATAAACGTTTGGCTGGTGCCGGGGACTATGTCTGCCAGCAATTGACCAAACGCCTGAAAGCTGACCCTGAAATTAAAAACTTAATGAAAAAAGCAGAATTGTTCGTCAAAGGCATCAGCGAGATCCCTGAGGTCCGTGCTGTCGCTCCTGGTCATTTGGTCCGCTGCGGGCACTCCAGCGCTTACGATGTGAACTTTGGCAAAGAAGTCGGGGCTGCTGCTTTTATCCTATTGAACCAAGGTATTTCAGGAGTGACGGTGGCTGGTATCAGCAATGGCAAGATCCGCTATATTGAGACCAAGGAAGCGATCAAACAGAAATTCGTGGACACCCATCAGGTCGCGATCTATGAAGCGCTGGGAACCTGCTTTGGCCGTACACCCGAAGAGATACATACCAAGGCTGAGAAATTAAACCATGCCGCGGAACGGCATTGGTAATTCAAATATCATTTTTCGTTAAGCGCAATTTTGTGAAGATAGTCCCCATAAGGCGTATTAATTGATTTAGCCAAAGCCTCTAACTGTTGCTTGGTGATAAACTTCATACGAAAAGCAACTTCCTCGATACAGCCGATCTTTAAGCCCTGACGCTCTTCAACGATCCTGATAAATATGGACGCGTCTAACAAAGAATCCGGCGTGCCTGTATCCAGCCAGGCAAATCCCCTGCTTAATAACTGAACATTTAACTGTTTCTTTTGAAGATAAACCCGATTGACGTCTGTAATTTCCAATTCACCCCGTGCCGATGGTTTTAATTTCTTGGTGATCTCAACGACTTGGCGGTCATAAAAATATAAACCGGTAACCGCCCAATCAGACAAGGGCTTGCTTGGTTTTTCTATAATAGATTCAGGCCTGCCTTTTTTATCAAAACTAACAACCCCATAACGATGGGGATCGCTCACTTTATAGCCTAAAACAGCAGCTCCCTTTTTATGCAAAGCCACTTCCCTTAAGACTTCGCCCAGCTTATCCCCAAAAAAGATATTGTCTCCCAGGATCAAAGCAACACTATCATGACCAATGAATTTCTCTCCGATCAAAAATGCCTGCGCGATCCCCTGTGGTGCGGGCTGAGGCGCGTAAGAGATATTCAACCCCAAATATTTACCGTCGCCAAATAAATTTTGAAAATGCCCCAGATCACCAGGCGTTGAAATGATCAGGATTTCCCGAATACCAGCCAGCATCAAGACTGATAATGGATAATAGATCAATGGTTTATCATAAACAGGAAGTAATTGCTTACAGACACTCTTGGTCACAGGATAAAGCCTTGTCGCGCGGCCGCCAGCTAAAATAATACCTTTCATAAGCGATCCCTTTAATTAGTCAAACTGTTTGAATTTAAACCCGCGTTTATACAAAAAGAATTTAAATAATGTTTTCAAAATATTCAACCCATAAACGATGGATGGCCATAATTTGATCGACGATGCTTCGTCAAAATACCTTGTCCGGATAGGTACTTCCTCGAACTTCATGTATTTCACGACCCCTTGAACAATGATCTCTGTATCAAAAACAAAACCATCGGAATTAAGCTCATAATTCACCGATGTCAGGTATTTGGCGCTATACGCCCTGAAACCAGAATGGTATTCCGTTAAATAAATACCCAAGACCACATTCTCAAGCGCTGTTAATAAAATATTCGCGTTATGCTTCCACATCGGCATCCCGCCTTCCAGCGCCCCGCCCTTCATCATGCGGGAGCCAAACACAGCATCCGCACGTCCAAGCTTGATCGGTTCGATCAGCTGATTGATGGCTGTTGGGTCATATTGATAATCAGGGTGCAGCATGACAACAATATCCGCTCCGCCTGCCAAAGCATTCTTATAACAGGTTTTCTGATTCCCTCCATAGCCGGTATTCTTTGTATGGACAAAGACTTTTAACCCAAGGCTGCGGGCTAGATCAACTGTATTATCCTTGCTCACATCATCGACTAATATGATCTCATCGATCCCTGGAGGCACATCCGCCAGGGTACGCTTCAAGGTTGAAGCTGCGTTGTAGGCCGGCAGGACAACAGAAACCTTCATCTTCTCTTTTGGTTTCTCACGCTCGATGGGAGACTCCAATTCGTGAAGGTATTTTAATTGGCGGCTTTTTCGTGCAAATATCTCGATCTGATCACCAATATCGATGCATAATAATTTCTTGGCCCATGAAGGATTCTTGTCTAACCAGGAACGGATAAAACCATACGACGATCTATAGGCCAGTAATTTATACGCCCAATAATTCAATGTGAAGGTTCTGGCATAGGAACGGATTTGAAGCGGAAAAAATCCTGTTGTTTCAAACAAAGCGCTGAGGCTTTGCTTATTAAAATAATATAAATGGGATTGCTGGATCCCCCACCACCGTGAACCAAAAACCTTGCTCGCCAGGCTATCCACATCAGGCGTATTACAGCAAATAACACCAGAAGGTTTTAAGACCCGTCTTATTTCTTCCAAAGCTTCCTTGGGTTCGGTCAAATGCTCAATGACATCCTTAAAGATGACCGCATCAAAAAAATTAGCCGGATAATTAGCATCTTTCAATGATCCCTGGGTAATATTAGGTAATTGCAATTTATTCTTCGCATGATCAACAGCCCATGCGGAAAGCTCTACTCCATAAACTTCAAAACCTTCTTTACGCGCTTGGTCCAACAGGAACCCTGTCGCACATCCGACATCCAGGATCCTTCCTTTTTTATTGAATTTTCTTAATTTCTTTAAAATAAGATCAGCGGATCGGCGTAAACCAGCTTCTTCCTGAAGATAAAAATCATCCGCCAGGGCAATATAATTTTTCTGGATCCTGGAATGCTCTTCCCGGGGGTTCATGTATATCAAACCGCATTTGGAGCATCGGACTATCCTCACTTCCATATTAAGGGCAGGATCGGTCTTTTTATAAGCGTCGCTATAATTATCCTTTTGTTCTTTGACAAAGGCATCATAGACAACCGTATAATGATCAGACCCGCATAAATTACATAAAACTTTAATAGGCATGATTTCTTTCTCTCCTACTGTAGATCCTTTATCGTGGGATAAAGTGCCGCAGCACTAATAAATGATAACTGATCGGGTCTAATAAAGACGCCCTATAGAATATATCCGCAAAACTGATCCAGTTATACACAAAAATACCCGCGGCAGCATAGATCAGCCAACGTTGTTTCCTGTATTCATTGAACCCTTTAAACACCTCAATGAGCATTAAAACAGCAAATAAGGCCATGACCATTTCCAGGTTTACCACAAATCGCACCACCTTGCTATGCGGCAGGCTGTTGAGAACGCCATAAACATAAACAAAATAAAGTAAAAAATAGGTTTTTGCAAGATCCAGGGCCGATCTTTGAATACAGATATACCCGGCATATCCGATAAATAAAAGCAGCACAATGGGATTTAATAATAAAAAATCCAACAGATATCTAAACCAAGGTCCTGAGGAATAATAAACCGCGTAGGGGTTGATATGATGGGCTGTAAAATGCGTCTCTATCATCGCGGATATGGCTGTTATTAAAGGCCCTAGCCCTCCGTAGATCCATAAATAAATAAGCAATAAAGAAATGCCTGGAAAAACGACGATCCCCCAGATCTCAATACTCTTAATGGCCGATCCTTTAGCGCGCCCACCCATTCCTGCCATCACAAAGAATGGGATCAATATAATAGAGGCTTCTTTAAACAAAATAGCGATAATGAGCGTTATCAAAAAATAAAGATAAGTAAAACGGCCTGGTTTTAATAAAACATCCAGGAATAACCACACCGCCATTCCCCAAAATAGATTGGCGGGACTATCCACTAAAGCGCGCCGGCTTAATCCCAGCATTAAAGGAGATGATGCCAACAATACGACTGTCAATAAAGCCGTGTCCAGATCGAAATATTTACGGATATAAAAAAAGCAGAGATACAAAAACAACAAAAAGCTTACAGTTGATAATGCCCCCAGGATCTCATAACTTGGACCATTCAACTTGAATAAAAACGCGCTTAAAAGAATATAGCCTACCCGCACAGGGGACGGATGTTTACGGGCTTCATCGCTTGAAGCATACCAGGACAATAAACGGTTAAAAGCGGGTACCCCCTGATTCGCCACAGCACATGCGTACTGATAATAATAACCTTCATCAGACCGAGGTCCAAATTGGGATTTTTGTAACGGATTGAGCGACAGGAATGAAACAGCAAAAACAATCAAGATTAAGATCACATAACGAGGGCCTTTGGAAAGAAGCATTCTGATTCCTCAAGGATAAAGATTTCTAAAAAACTAAAAGACAAACAATGGCGATCATCCAAACAAAAGAACTAAACATAAAGAAATAATAAACTAACATTAAAGGTTTATATTCAATATACAAACGAACAGTGTTCATCCCCTGCTCTAATGGCAACGCTTTATAGGCTAAATTACCTTTATAAAGACTACACGGATGCCCGTTAATTTGAGCCTTCCAAAAAGGGTGCCATGCATCGCAATACTCCAGCCAAAGGCCTTTATGCTGCAAGGCATCCACTTTAATGACAATTTCATTAGGGCTAAAAGATGTGACCTGATAAGGGATCATTATACGCTGATTCTGGGACAAATCCATGCTTTGAAGATCTGTTTGTGAACGCAATGAACCTTCCCTGGGGGATTGATAAAATAATAGATCCCCTGCGTATCTCTTATCTTTCATCGCCGAAGAAATAGCTTGGTCTGATACGGCTAAATGCGCGTCAGTAAAGAATTGTACTTTTTCTTCGCTTGATCCCACTAATTTTAAAAGAACCGGGGAAATCTTATTGTTAGCAAATGTCAACAATAGCTTATGGACTGGTTGAAGCGACACATCTGAGACATACAACGGTTTAATAAGATCACTGAAGGTGAAATTATTGAATGAATCAAGCTTGATTCCTTTCAAAGAATGCACCAGGGCCTCTCTTGGAAGCGAGTAATCTTGTGTTAAAGAGCGGTGTGGGACAAATGGGATATTCTGGAATTTTGTCAGATCATACTGCTCATTGGTCAAAGGAAATGAACGCAAGTGTATTTGCTGATAAGCATAGCCATAGACATTCGTTAAATGAAAAAGAAATACAATGGTCACGAAGACAAAGGTTTTCTCAGACAATTTGACAAAGGCCCTCAAAAAGAAAATAAGTGCCCCTATCAGCATCAAGAATGCTGTATTTAGGATCATCGCGCAAAAATACGGCGGAAAGAATTTCATATAGATAGATTGATTGGGTTGGCAGAATTCTCTAAGCAAGTGGAAGATCCGCTCCGGCTTTAACGCCAGATAATCCAGGAAAATAACGATGATTAAAAGAAAAAAACCGGAAAAAAGACTTTTATAAAGAACAGACCTGGGATTTTCTATCCTTTGATGGTCGAATAATTGCTCAAAACCAAATCCTGCCAAGAAACACCAATATAATTTGATCAACGGAGATATATAGCCGATATGCCTGTAGAATTTCATCAAAGGCCATGCATCATAGGCCCAGACAGAGATCACCGTGGCTTGGGAAAACATTAAAAAGAAACCAGCGCTTACGATCAAAGGCCATCTGTTTGAATTCTTGCTAAGAAATACACCAAGAAAGATCAATGGAAGACTGAGCACCCCCATATATAAGGTGTAGTCGCGGTTCGGTGAGATCCCTATCACAAGCTCCATCCATTTGGTGTAATTGGTCTGACCGCCGTATTGTAAAAAAGTCATTAAATCAACAGAGCCGTCAGGCTGGCGATAAGGGGCATTAACATGCATTAATGGATCCTTCGCCAAAGAAAGGACCAAACAAAAAATAGATAACAAAATTAAAATTAAAAAGACCCAGATCAAGTCGCTCTTATTGATCTTAAAATTCTTGATCAGTACAGGAAATGATCCAATGTAGTAGATAAAAAAATATAAAAAAACCGCCAAGGTGGTTATAGGAAGGAAATAAATGGTGTTAATACTGATAACGCTATAAAAATAGATAACAAAAAATAACCATTTCCAGTTCCAAGTATCAAAAAAACGATGTAACAAATAAATGACCAAGGGTAACCCATAACACAATATTAGAGGAAATGAGTTTTGTGTCATGGTTATGCTCGACGCGAGCACGGTACTGGCGACAAAGAAAACAGTCAGTGGACTGCTGAAATACCTCTTAGCCAAAAGCCAAACACCTGCCAGTAAGATGAATTTATCAAAGAATAAACCCCCATAAAAAAGCGGCAAGAAATGGATCCCTTTTATCCAATGTGAGAACAACATAAGGATATTAGTGAAGATATCGATGCGGTAATAAAATGAGAAATACCACCAGGCAGGATTGCCTTGGGTCATGTACGGCGTCCAAAGAGGGATCTGGCCATGTGCAACTTTACTGTTAACAAAAAACCATTGTTGCGCAAAAAGCTCGAAACCATCATGGCCGAGCACCATCCTTTTATTTAAAACAAGGTAAAGGACAAGCCCAAGCTCTAAAGCTAAGATGATGGAGAAAAATAATAGATATGATATCCGTCGATACTTCATGCCCTGGCCCTTAAGCAATTAATCTTTTTTTATCCTTAAAACCCTGAATGCCCCCATCGAATGCACTTGAGAATACCTTATAGGTCCTGAATCAAAACATTCATTAGAAATATTTGAGGATAACAAATAATAATCTGGGGAATAGATCTGATTGAATCGCATTAAATTCTGGCAATTATATGATCTGCCTGGAGGAATGGAAATGAACGGGCGATGCATCAGAGAACATTCACCAATTTGATCGGAAGCCACCAAGATCTCCTTAGGTAAATTTCCGTCGATCCATGTCAGGCTTTCCATTAAATCCCTATGGGTGAGGCTCTCCCATCTATAATACTGGTTCAATGGCCTTCGATATTCAATAAAACTTTCTAATTTAGGACAAAAAAGGAGCAGCAGCACGATCGCGCAAAAAAGTTTCTTCCCTTTTGATGTTGAAAGTGATATCCCCTGATATAAACAATACCAACCCGATACGCTTATCAAAACAAACGGTATTATAGAGAACCTTGGGGCCTCAAAGAAGGCATTTGTCCAATAAAAACTAAATGAATATCCCAGTATTGAACAAATGCTTTGCCAAAAGCAAAGAGTAATAACTCCCCCATCCTGCCTTTTATCCTTGGGAAGAAGAAAATAGAATAAAGCCGGGTATGCGAATAAGGACATCTGAGCCAAAGAATCCAGGATATGATATTTTACATACGCCCAATGCTGCCAAGAAAGAACAGCTCCTGGAAAGGCCTGTATGCCGGATTTTCCAAGATCATAAACAGCACCAAACTCATCCGCCAAATTATACTGCTCGATGGAATGGACATATTGAGGGTAAAAAGCATGGTAACCATACCAACAAAACATTTGATAAGACCCATAAAATAAAATAAATCCTCCAACAAAGATAAGGGCCCTTTTAAGCTTTTCTCGCACAGGCCCGCTATCAAATAAAATGAAAGGCAAGTATGCCAGAAAATTAAAGATATGCGCGACCCTGATGAGCATGAAAATACCGTTAAGGAACCCTAACCACCAAAGATGGCGAGGCTGCTTGAAGTAACGCAGGAACAAGATAAAACTTATAATGAAACAAAAGAAATGGAGCTGTTCGGTCCAGGCATACAAAGCAGAAATAAAAAAATTAAAAGAAATGGCCAAATACGCAATGAAAAGAATATTAAAACGAGTGGTGATCAATTGTTGGACAATATAAAAGATCAATGACACATTGAGCGCGTATAGGACAATGTTCATTTTGATGACCTGCGTGATCCCTCCATGATCGATAAAAATAGAACAAAAGATCGAATAGAGAGATTGATAATAAGGCCATACAGGATAATAAAGTGTCTTAAAGGATTGCGAAAGATTATAACTGACAACAAACCCTTTGTGATCGGCGATGTTCTTGGCTGTACTTAAATAGATGCAGGCATCCGGAGAATTTAAATTGAGATAGGCAAAATCGATAAAAACACATAGAACGATCAAACCCAGGGCGCAAAAAGGAAAATATTTATAAATAACGCGCATATTGACTTTCACTATTTCACCTCGAGCACATAGAACAATTCCAGAGGTGTTGTTGATGAGAATGAATACGGCAAAACCCCTTTAAATTCAGGATAATTATAATTCGCGTAAAAAAAAGCCTTTGAAATCCCATTCATGATCCTTATTGGAAATGAAGAATTAACGGGGATAGTGTTCAATAATTTCAATCTATTCTTGTAAGTTAAAGGCAATCTTTGCGGCCAAGGGATCGATGGGACCAGGATAATATCCCCCTTTTTAAATTGATTTAGATCCAAAGAAACAACAGGCTCTGCATTTAATTCTTTCAAATAATACTCCCACCCCCAATGACCTGAAAAAAACACCTGATTATCCTTCTTCTTATAAGTAGAATAAAGACTTTTTGCATAATCCCTATAAATATTAGAGAATTTTGTATCCGCTATGGCAATCCCTGCCCCTAGGAGACCCGTCAGAACAATTGTCAATATTAAGAAACTTGGATATTTTTCCTTTAGCAGGTCTTTAACAATGATCACAAAGATCAGGATCAATGGCGGAATAGTCAACATGATGTACTTAACAGCCGTATGAAGAAAAAAAGAATTAAAAACCAACAAGATCAATACCCAGAAAAATAATACCACGTTTTGAGACCTGCTATTGAACCAATCCTTTATATAAATTAAAACTGTGCTGAAAAATGTCATCATACTAAAAATAAAGACAAAAACCAAGCCCGCTTGGCCAAGATCATGGCCGAACTTCATAAATAAAAGGGATGAAAAAAATAATGCAATGACAGCTGATCTGCCAATGATACGGAGCTTGGAATCTTTATTCCTAAGCATCAACGCTGGGACAAAAAAACAGATCGGGAATATCGAGCTCCCCCCCAAATAGACCACATTAGCTAATAAATGCATACCTATCCTTACGAATTTATCCTGTCCAGTTTCAAAGGCATACATCTGATTCCAATAATGATCTGTATATAGAACGATGGAGCTTTCATACCAAAAATAAAAAATGATCAATGGGATAATGCTTGATACTAATGACATTGGCCCCCTGTATTTGGGGCATAGAAAAGAATATACCAAAAAGATCGGAATTAATGTCAGCCCCGTATATCTGGTCAAAGAGGCCAAAGCCGCAAAGATCCCGGCGGCAATATAAAGATACGTCCTGTCCTTTGCTTCCAGAAAAAAATATATCGAAGCTAAATAAAAACAAAGCAATGGGATATCCGGCATGATCGAGTGGTTCATTACAAATACAGCAGGTGAAATCAACAATAGAACGGATGATATGACTGAAGCCTTAGGGTCATTTAAGAACTTCTGACTTATCAAGTACATGAAAATACCAATGAAAAATGTATAGATCAAATAAAATAAGTGAAGCGGAACCTCATGCTCCCCCACCAATAACATTCCCAGAGATAACAAATATCCGTTCAATGGCGGATTAGCATAAAATTTATAAAATCCCTGCAAAACACCGTTATAAACAAGCTGAAAACCGTACGGATCCGCAGGGCTCTTGATGACCTGCCGGGCCAGATAAATGTTCAACGGGTCGTCAATATGAAAGGACTGGGATAAAAATGGCAGGTTGATGATCACAGAAAAAATAAAAATAATAAGAAGGACCTTAATATCTTTATGACAGGGAGATTCCGCTTGTACTTTCTTCATAAAAGGCCTGACCCGATATTATCTTTAACGATACGTTCTGCTGGACAGAATTGATATGAAAAAGCTGCTCTACCTATATATCCCGTTTCGTATGTGCAATTCTCCTTCTTAAAAGTAAAATTATAAGGCCTAAGCATTGCAATGGCATGCGGCAAGTTGATTTCTTCATGATTAAGAATAACAAGGACTTTTCCATCATGGGAACTTCTTAATAACGCACTCGCTCGCTGCACATACGCATGATTATTGGGCTTGCAATTGAACTTTATTTGAATAAACGGCCTCTTGATATCAAGGGCAGGAATGATCCAGGACAAAGACCCTCCGATCAAGATAACTGAATCAATTCTACCTGCCTGGGCCCATGACGTATTGAATTGATAGGCCCGATCTGTCCAAGATGATCTCCCCCAATTAGGTATCCCATTAAGGTTTAAAACAGTGACAACGCCCAGGATTAGCATCAGTAGTATTTGTGCCCATGATTTCAGCTCAAATGCAGTTAAAAAGAATGTGAACACCACCAAAGGGATCAAGACCTCTATCGTAATTTGATAACGGTAGATGCTAAATAAGTGTATCCACAAAAAAGCAGAAAACCAAAAGAACAGTAATAACAATTTAATTTCGGGTTTAAATGGTCCTTTTTCTTTCCTATAAAAAGCCATTCGAATAAGCAGATATATGCTGGCCCAATAAACGATCAGCCAGTTAATTTGTTTATAAGGCAATTCATTGACACGGAATGGATTGACAGTAAAAATAACAGGATAAAATATTTCTTCAGAAAAATCCTTAGGACGAAAACATTTATCTAGAAATGGAGAACATTGGGTCAATTGACTATGAAAGAAATTATTCATAAATGGAAAGATCGGATTGCCCATTTGATGCCAGGTATTAAAAAATAAAGCCCCATCAGCTGCCATGAGCCCCATCGCAGCACCTACGCCAAAAAGCATCGCCAAAGCCATTCTTCGTTTGAATGGTATTGAAATAAACAACAATGAGAAGAACAATGAAAAAAAATATAAAATGCTCAAGAATTTCACCCCACCCCCAACACCAACGATAAGTCCTGCAAGAAATAAAGATAGAAAAGCAGATCGCAGACCAGAAAGGATGGGTCCCATTGAAGCAACAATGATCAACAAAGAAGTTAATGGGAATAATGAAACCACACTATCCCAAAATGTAGTGCCCAACTCTGACAAGAACCCTACAGATAAAACCCCCAAAAAAGCTAAAACAAATGCCACGATCACATTCTTTATATTTACTGCCCTTAAACAATACCTGGAAATATTAAATATCAGTATAAAATTGAGGCCTTGGATAATTCCTATTATAAATCCCGCCAGCCACGGGGCTGTATGCTGGACCAATTCAAAATATACCACGTCCATATAAGGAGGTAAAAAAGTGCTCAGTCCAGCGGGCAATAAATCAATATTTGATCGACCATTAAGATAAGCATAGGCATTATATAAATGATAATCTCGAAGGTCCCAATTGGTATCCTGCCCAAATCTTATCGAAAGAAGACCAAATGCGATAGGAACTACGACCTGGATCAATACCCAATAATCAATGCTCTTGTTCCAACCTATTATCTTATTGCTTTTATCCATGAACCTTTCTTATGTTTTATTCTTTTTAATATGCTCAATAATATCCGTCGCGATCATCTCTGACTTTCCACATGCCCTCGCGGCAAGATCCCCTGCTTTGCCGTGATAATAAGCCCCATATTTCGCTGCATCGAACAGGCTCATCCCCTGCCCTAGAAAAGCCGTGATCATACCTGTTAAAACATCCCCGCTCCCAGCGGTTGCCATACCCACGTTCCCTGTCCGGTTGATATACGGCTTTCCTTGCGCCGCGGCAACAACAGTCCTGTGGCCTTTAAGCAATAGGACGCAATGGTATTGACGGGAAAAATCACAAGCAGCTTTTAAACGATCGGTTTCAATGCCTTTGACGGAAGATCCGTTTAAACGGGACATTTCTCCCGCATGAGGCGTCAGGATACGCGGTCCCTGAGCTTTTAGCAAAATATCCGTATGCCCAGTTAAGGCAAACAAGGCATCTGCGTCGACAACCAACGGTTTAGGGCAATATTGAATGACCTGACGGGCCATCTGCTGCGTTGATGGATCACGGCCAATGCCAGGGCCGATCGCTATGGCATCAAACTGATCCCATATTTTCTTGATCTCATCATACGCCTTCAATGAAAAAGCCCCTGCCTTATTTTGGGCCAGGGGCTTGGTCATTACGACATTGGAAATTTTCTTTTGTAAGGTTAAATTAGAAGCGCGTGGGACCGCCGCGGTGACCAAACCAGCGCCGGAACGCATCGCGGCCAAAGAACTTAAAGCTGCAGCACCCAACATTGAGGGAGATCCCGCGATGATAAGCAGATGGCCAAAATCTTTTTTGGATGACCGAGGATCACTCCTCGACAATCGCGCTGGCAACGGCATAGTCTCTACTGTGCGAGATGGAGATTAAAAGGCGATGTTTAAAATTTACATTGTTATATTGGCAGACAGGCTTACCAGTGGCGTCATTAATGATGGTGACGTCATGCCAGGATAAATGCGGGATACCCATCGCTTTGAAAATAGCTTCTTTGGCCGCGAAACGACCCGCGTAATGACGGTAAGGGAATTTAAATTTCTTGGCATGTTCGATCTCAGCGGGCGTGAAGACATAATTCAAAAACACATCCCCCCAGCGCTCCGCCGCCTTCTGGATGCGATCAATCTCGATAATATCGATACCGGTTCCGAGGATCATGATTTTTTAATGATCGCCATCATTTCACGCACCGCTTGTTTGAGGCCCACAAAAACAGCACGGCTCATGATGGAATGGCCAATATTTAATTCATGCATGCCTTTGAGACGGGCAATGGCATATGTATTTTCATAATTCAAACCATGACCGGCATTGACCACGATGCCTAATTTACGGGCATAAAGGGTCATTGCCTTGATCTGGGAGAATTCATCAATGGCCAGGCGATCCGCAAAAGCATGCGCATATTGTCCCGTGTGCAATTCAATGATCTTGACCCCGATCGAGGCCGTTGCATCTATTTGCTTCTTATCCGGCGCAATAAAAAGACTGACATCTATCCCCGCATCCAAAAGCGTACGGCTCACCTTCTTGACCCTCTTTAAATGACGCACCACATCTAATCCACCTTCTGTTGTGAGTTCCTGACGGCGCTCAGGTACCAAGGTCGCTTGATCTGGCTTGACTGCCAACGCTACTTTCACAATGCTGGCATCTAATGACATTTCTAAATTGAAGCGGGTTTTCACTGCTTTGCGCAAAAGCACAATATCACGGTCCTGGATATGCCTTCTATCTTCGCGCAGATGGGCGACAATACTGTGAGCCCCTGCCTGTTCACACAAACGGGCCGCTAAGACGGGATCAGGATCAAATTCCCCTCGGGCTTGACGCAGGGTTGCGATGTGATCGATATTAATTCCTAATTTAACCATGCATCCCCTTAACATAAAGCCAGGTGATAATAGCCAAAGCCAACGCGACTAATTTTAATTTTAAATTTGGACCAAATAAGTTTTTCATCTTCATTTTTTTCTAGCAGGTACCAAGATCTGGTTAATGACCTTCATAAAATGTTCTTCGCTGTGTACCGCGATAAAATGCCCCTCAAAGGCGATACTGATCTCCCCTGTTTCTTCTGAAACCAGAACGATCAAAGCATCCGTATGCTCACTTAAGCCCAAGGCTGCCCGATGACGGGTGCCTACGGTCTTACCCACGCTTGGATTATCTGACAGAGGAAATAAACACGAACTTGCGGCCACACGCTCCCCCCTGATCACCACCCCGCCATCATGCAGTGGTGTGGCCGGCATAAAAATACTTTGTAAAAGCGCGGAAGAAAGCTTACCGTCAATGACAATACCGCTTTCAACATATAGGTCCAGCTTCATCTCGCGTTCAATGGCGATCAAACATCCGTTCTTACGTTTAGACAAACGGGAAACCGTGTCATAGATCTCATCCACCAGCGCTTTTATTTCCGGCTCTCCAAGAGAGATCGTGAACAGATGCTGTTGTCCCAGACGTGCCAGGCCAGAACGCAGTTCATGCTGAAAAATGACAACGATAACAATGATCCAGATAGAAAAGAAATTCCTCAAAAGCCAGTTAAGGACTTCAAAGCCCAAAACTTGCGAAACCAGCAGCGCGATGATTAAATAGGTGATACCCCGTAAGACTTGAAAAGCGCGCGTGCCTTCAAAAAACAGTAAAACCCTGTAAAAGACCAACCATAAAATGGCCATTTCAATCATCGCGCGAGCGATCGTTATCACTATTTCAGGTGTGTGCGTTAAGTATAGCATCGGTCATTGTTAACGTTTGTTTAATGGCTTTCACATCATGGACACGGACAATATGAGCTCCTCGCATCACTCCCGCAGTCACCGTTGCTGCTGTTCCCATCAGACGGTCCCCTGTATCATCCTGCAGGAGCTGTCCTATAAATGATTTTCGCGACGTTCCTAATAAAATAGGGCAGCGTAAAATATTCAGCTTATCTAATCGGTCGATCAGTAATAAATTCTGTTCAGCTGTTTTGGCAAAACCAATGCCCGGATCTACAATGATCCTATCTTTCTTTATACCAATTGCTAAACATTTTTCAACGGATATTTGTAATTCTTCGATCACTTCTCTGACTACATCCTTATAAACAGCTTTTGACCGCATTGTTTGAGGGCTGCCGCGCATGTGCATGATAACAATGGAAGCATTATAATCACGCACCATCCTTAAAAAAGCCAAACTTATTTGAGTGCCCCTGATATTATTAACTATTGAGGCCCCTTTATCCAACGCGCAACGCGCCACCTCTAATTTAGACGTATCTACTGAAATTGGGATCTTGATTTTTCGAGCTAATGCGTCAATGACAGGAATAATACGCCTGATCTCTTCCTTAACAGACACGTTCAAGGCACCTGGGCGAGTGGATTCACCGCCAATATCAAGGATATCTGCACCATCGCGGATGAGCTTACGGGCATAACGCAGGCAGGCTTCCCCAAGCTTTCCATCACCGCTAAAAGAATCAGGAGTGCAGTTAACGATCCCCATGACCTTTGTCGCATGCCCCAGGGTTATCACGTGATCACGGGCACACAGATCATAGTTAATTCTGCTCATGGATTTTGAGGTATATCTGAATGAAGATTAAGCTTATGCTCTGGCAGCATCAGCAAAACCCTGGCTTCTTCAATATCGATGGTCTCTTTTTCGATCAAACGTTTGGCTAAAATATCCATTTTGTCACGGTGATCGGTCAAAAGCTTTTTGGCTTTTTCATAAGATTCATGCACGAGGCTATGGATCTCTTCATCGATCTTGCGGGCAGTTTCTTCGCTGTAATTCTTTTCATCAAAAAGATCACGGCCTAAGAACATTTGCTGGGTTTGCTTGCCAAAAGCTAATTTATCAAGCTTATCACTCATCCCGTATTGGCAGACCATGCTGCGGGCGATCTGGGAAACACGCTGAAGGTCATTCGACACCCCGGTCGTGGTATCGTTCATATAGATCTCTTCACCCACCATACCGCCCAAGAGCACGACCATCATGCCTTTTAATTCATTCTTGGACATATAGTGCTTATCTTCTTTAGGCGGCGTCAAGGTATACCCGCCTGCCATACCGCGGGGGATGATCGAAACTTTAGTAAAGGTATCCACTTCATCCATCAGCAAGGACAACATGGCATGCCCTGCCTCATGATACGCCGTCATTTCTTTTTCTTTCTTGGAAGTCACATGGCTCTTCTTTTCCGGCCCCATGGTCACACGCTCAACAGCAGACAGCATTTCTTCCATGCCAACTTTTTCCTTATTACGGCGAGCGGCCAGCAAGGCTGCTTCATTACACACATTGGCCAGGTCCGCGCCCGAGAAATAAACGGTCATCTGCGCAATGCGCCGTAAATTGACTTCTTCACCTAATTTAATATTCTTGACGTGGACTTTCAAAATGCCTTCACGGCCATTGATGTCCGGCAAGCCAACCACGATCTGGCGATCAAAACGCCCGGGACGTAATAAGGCTGGGTCCAGGGTATCCGGACGATTGGTCGCAGCAATTAAAATGAGACCGCTGACCGTATTAAAACCATCCATCTCAACAAGCAAGGCATTCAGGGTCTGCTCGCGTTCATCATTGCCGCCACCGATGCCGGCAAAACGCTGACGCCCTACCGCGTCGATCTCATCAATAAAAATAATACCGCCCTTGCCTGAAACTTTGGCTGCTTTGCGGCCTTGCTCAAAAAGATCACGCACGCGGGAAGCCCCGACACCCACAAACATCTCCACGAAATCAGAACCGCTTAAAGAAAAGAACGGCACTCCAGCCTCACCAGCAACAGCTTTGGCTAATAATGTCTTTCCAGTTCCCGGAGGCCCTACTAATAAAACACCTTTAGGGATCTTACCGCCAAGCCTTTCAAATTTCTTAGGGTCTTTAAGGAATTCGATCACTTCCTGCAACTCTTCCTTGGCTTCATCAACCCCCGCGACATCCGCGAAAGTAACCTTTCCGCCCCCGCTAATTTGAGCGCGTGACTTGCCAAAAGCAAAAAGTTTATTCCCCATTTGCGTACCACGATAAGACAAGAACCAGATCACGACGACAAACCCCAAGACAGGCATGATGAAAGAAAGGAAGAATTGGCTCCAAAACGTTTCCAGGGGAACAACACTAAAATCAGTGACATTCTCCCTGATCATTTTAAGCAGATCATCATCATGCTGCGGGATATTGAGCTTGAAATCCAGGCCATTGGCATACGTTCCCTTTAAAGTATTATCCGGCCCTTCTGTCAACTCCAAATGCTTGATCTGGTGGGTTTGTGGATTATCTTTCAGGATCGCGTAAAATTCAGAATAGGTCAATTCCTTCTCAGTTTTTACTTCTGTCTTGCCTTGATAGGACAAAAGCAAAAGAAGGATCGCACCCATGACCACCCAGAACCACACATTACCATTTTGAGGAATACGGCTCGGGCGTGATGATTTTTTGATCGGACTATTTGTATTAGGTTGTGCCATTAAAGCCTCCAGGGGAAATATTTAAATGAATAGTTATTATATAATATGAAAAAATTAAATCAAGGGATTACAAGCCTATGGAAAATAAACCAGTTAGAAGAAATAGTCCCTACCTAAAATACAACTCTAAAAAATCCTTACCCTTATTGACCCTTAGATGATGCGGCAGATCTATTGTGCCGCTACTCTTTTGAGCTGCCAAATTCTCTATGGCATGAATATGTTCAAAAGTAAGTGCCGCCGGATCCTTGATCAATTTTTCTACCATCTGCCGGAACACCAAGCGCATCATTGCCGGATGCTGACGCTTGATGTTTTTCAGGTCCATCCTGACTTTTTTATTGGAAACAATGACCATCTTTTCGAATTGCTTATGGGCCTGCGTTGATAGAAATTCATAGTCTTCACCCGCCGTTGCAGCCAAGTCAGACAAAGCATTGATAATTTGCGGATTATATTCCTTAGCTAATAACGGCAAGAGCTCAAGGCGCACTTTATTGCGTTCATATACGGTCAGGAAATTGGTGGCATCCGTACAATAAGGGACTTTTTGGATCTTCAAATAATTTTCAACGTCCAGGCGGTTGATCCCCAACAAAGGGCGCACCAATGTAATACCCTCTAAGGAACGCTTAGGCAAGATCGCCCGTAATCCATAAAGACCACTGCCGCGCATCAATCTCATCAATACTGTTTCAGCCAGGTCATTACGGGTATGTGCCAAGGCCACACTTTGAACTTTAAGATGCCGGGCTGTCTTGACAAAAAAATCAAATCTCATCTTTCTAGCATCATCTTCAGAGAGATGTTTGATCTTCCCACCTTGCCTGCGTCCGATGGTCAAAGGTATATTGAGCTGCTTGCACCATTGAACGACGAAACGTTCATCGCGTAAGGCTTCAGGACGGAACTGGTGATTAAAATGGGCCGCATGCAATTGCACGCCTAGGTCATGCCGCAAGCCTGACAAGGCCAGCAAAAGCGCCATGGAGTCAGCACCGCCGGATACACCGACGATAACCGATCCCCTGGGAAGTATCAATGCATTTTTCCTGATGTATTGAAGAACTTGTTGTTGGAAATCCATGACAGGTCTATTCGTCTTCTAAACCACGTTTTTCTTTTTTAGCTTCCTGATAGGCTGCGCGTAATCTGTCTTCGTATTTCACATTAGGCGGGATGATCTTCAGCTTCACAAAACCCATGCGTAAAAGCTCCGCATTGGCCATTCGTCCGTCAGGCAAATAAACATAAGCGCAGAGATAACCGCTGACATCCCTTCCATCAGTATCATATTCCAGTTTTACTTTTTTATTCTCTAATAATTCCTGCGCGTAGGTCAGCGCTTGTTCCTCCAGAGGGATCGTGGGTTCCTCCGGCTCTTCGATCACATGCCCCTTGTCATCATATTTGACATATTCGTGCGGAGCCACTCCCGCGGACTCAATGCCGATAAGCTTGACCCGCCGGCCATCTTCAAGAACGATCAGGTCAGAAGCAACCACCTTGACGATCAAAGCATCTTCCTGCTTTTTAGAAAAATTAAAAAGATCATCATTATTATCATCTCCCCAGACAGGGGCGCTTAACAATAAGAACATTAACAATAATCGTAAAACCATATTCTCTGAGACCTCTATTGATGTTTCAAAGCTTCAATCTTTAAAATATAGTCAAATCCAATGACTTTAAGCAAGGCCACATGATAATGATTAGCACAATTTTTAAGGATAAACTGGTACACATTCTTGCGGACCACCGCATAGGTCACCCGCTGATGCCCAAGGACATCATTGATCTTCTCTGCTGTATCTAAAATTGGGATTGGATGCGGGCTAAAAAATTGTTTCCCGCTAAAATCAACAGCTGCCACATCCTGCCCTGTATAAAAACGAATACCGCGGGCATTAGGTTTGGATGTTAGTACCGTCATAACGCCCATGGAACGCTGAGGGATATACTCAGAAGCTTCGTGGGAAGAAATATATCCTTCCACATCTGTCCGGACCATAAAAGCGGTCAATAATATAGGAAGCAAACTCAAGGCCAATACATACAAGGCTGTCTGAAAATGTTCTTTAAATGCCAAGGTAAGTCCTACCCCGGATAAAGCGATCAAAGAACCTGACAAAAAATACATCGGCAGCTGGGAAGAAATGTAATGCTGGTACGCTTTATGCCCAAACATCACCGCCGCGCCAAAAACGATCAGGATGGCAAAGCTGGCGCACAATAAATTTTGGATCTTTCGTCTATCCTGGATTTGGGAAAGGCAATTGCCTAAAAAATTCCCTGTCATCAACGCTAAAGCAGGAAATAGCGGCAAGATATAGCTAGCCAGCTTGGAGTGCGCCATTTGAAAGACCAATAATACCGATAATATCCAACTAAGGCTCAGATAATCAACAAGAGTTACCGACGACTTAAGCCGCTTAAACAGATCTACCCAAGCCGCGATCAAAAATAAACTCCAGGGGAAAAGCCCAGCGATCATGGTGACCGGGTAAAAATACCAGCGATCATTACTGTGATGCTCTGCTTCCAAAAATCTCCGCCAATGATCGTTATAAAAAAACTCACGGATAAAAACCTGGCCATATTGATCATACATATATACATACCACGGCAAGGCAATGATCAAATACACTAAAAACCCAATAAGGACAAACCAGTTCTTTAAAAAATCAATTTGACGCTGGTACAATAAAAAAAGGACCACAGCTAATTGAGGGATAACAAACCCTAAGGGACTTTTAGTCAAGGTAGCCAGGGCGCAAAACACATAAAATCCGATAAAACCGATCCCCTGCCGGCGTCGATCGGTGTAAGCAAGCACGAACATCGTGAAGGCACATAAGATAAAAACCGAAAAGATCATATCCGTAAATACTGTTTTTCCCATGCCAGCAAAAAACGCGGACGTTGCCAGCACGATCGCGGACAGAAAAGCTTTTCGTTCATCCTTGAAACCCATCAAACCTAAAAAATAAACAGCAATGACACCTATGATGGCAAATATGGCTGGAAAAAGACGCGCGGTAAAAGGAGATTCTCCCCATGCCTTAAAAGAAGTTTCTATCAGCCAATAGGTCAATGGCGGCTTTTCAAATTGAGGCTGGCCAAAGATCAACGGTGTTACCCATTCATTTTTCGCTGCCATTTCTTTAGCGGTCAGGGAGTAAAAAACTTCATCAGGATCAGTGAGACTAAAAAAATTATTCCCAAACAAAAATAAAACGTAGCAGGACAAAAAGAGAATAGAGAAGCGCTTGAGGAAGAATGGACGCATAGTGGATCTGTAAAAAAGTGGCGGGGAGTGGATTTAAACCACCGACCTGTCGGGTATGAACCGAATGCTCTATCAACTGAGCTACCCCGCCAAAATCTAGATTTAAAGAAAGATAATTCTATTCGAGAAGGACCCTATTGGCAAGCAATTTCTATATACAAAATCAGGTGAATTAGGTATCATCATTTTGTTGTAAAACATATATGAAAATATCCCTAAACACACAAATTTTCTTAGGCGCATTTCTGGGAATAGCTTTTGGGATCATCTTGGGCCACAGCCCTGCCCTGCCTGCACAAACCAACTCTTCTATCCTCTCCGGCTTTGACCTATTAGGAAAAATATTCATCAATTTACTTAAAATGATCATGATCCCCCTGATCTTTACCTCGATCACGGCCGGGATCGCCAATCTTAAAAATTCCCCTCAAGCAAAACGCATTTGGCCCACCCTGATTTTATATTCCATAACCACCACAGCCTTAGCCGGCATCACCGGCCTGACCGCCATGAATGTCATAAAACCAGGTCTTGGGCTCGATACACATTTGTTCAAAGAAAACATGGATTCCTTTCACCCTCACTCCTTAACCGTCAGCGAATTTGCCCATAACTTTGTGGGCCATGTGTTCATGAACCCATTGGCCGCGATGGGTCAAAATAATATCATTGGAGTGATCGTATTTGCTGTCTTATTGGGGATCCTTATTATCGTTCTAGGTGAAAAGAGCCAGCATTTCTTAAGAATGATCAATGGATTCTTAGAGATCATGATGGCCATCGTGCGTTGGATCATGTATGTAGCACCTCTTGGCATCATGGGACTAATAACAAAACTTATCGCCGGACAAAACATCCAATTGCTTTATGTCTTAAGTAAATATATCCTCGTGGTCGTGGGGGCAACCATTTTTCACGGTCTTGTCACACTGCCACTTATTTTATGGCTGATCACCAAAACATCACCTTGGCAATTCTTTCTCGCCATGAAGGAAGCATTTATCACCGCGTTCTCGACAAGCTCATCAACAGCCACCCTGCCTGTCAGCCTGCGCTGTATCACGGAAAATCTTAACATTGATAAACACCTGGCCCGTTTTGTGCTCCCCATCGGGGCAACCCTTAATATGGATGGGACGGCCATGTACGAGGCCATGGCTGCTTTATTTGTAGCTAATTTATGCGGGGCTCATTTGACCATAGCTTCAGAGATCATTGTGATGCTGACAGCCATGATGGCCTCCATCGGAGCGCCGGGAATTCCCAGTGCCGGCATGGTGACCATGGTCATGGTACTGCAATCTGTCGGATTACCCGTTCAAGCGGTGGCCATCCTCATTGCGATCGACCGCCCCTTGGATACCATCCGGACTGTCGTTAACGTCGAGGGTGATTGTATCGGGGCTTGTGTCGTACAAAAATTAGCCATGCGTTAAAGAACGGAGCTGTTTTCCATGCGTAAATACTCATATGGGGAACTATTATAAGGATTCTGCTCAATCCAATACTTACAATATGTTCCATTGTCTTTCCAAACAATATTACTATGCCTGGTCATCATCGCCAATATTATGATCAGCCCGCATAATGCTATCACCCGCGACAACTGGTCCCAATTCCGTCCTAAAAACATAAAAAAACTCGCCGATAACATAAAGATGCCTATGGATGAAAAATAAAACCAGTGCGGCTCGATCAAAGCCGTATGCGTGATGGGCATATAACTAAAGGCAGCAATACAAATGGGTAAAAAACCTAGAACAAAAAATGTTAAACTAAAAATTTCAAACCGTTTTCTTAATTTGGTAAGAATAAGATACGCGCCCCCCAAAAGACCGACTGCAAGAATAAAACCCACAGACCTAAGTAACGCATCATCACGCA
>Ga0206797_1051_pt1 | contig 24936 bp, 20 predicted proteins | sample Alteio_BWOrgCont_69_FD_152894 | JGI IMG/M metagenome (GOLD analysis project Ga0206797, IMG submission 152894) | Enriched cells from forest soil in Barre Woods Harvard Forest LTER site, Petersham, Massachusetts, United States -... | ecosystem: Environmental > Terrestrial > Soil > Temperate forest >...
CGCCATCGCTAAAGGCAACGCGTTTCATCACGCCCGGTGTATTGGCGCCGCAGGCGGCCAATTGGTTTATCCGCGTTTCAATCCTATGTATATCGCCTAAAGATTCGCTTTGCGCGGATGCGTTGGTAAAAAATAAACAAGCGGTAAAAGCGGCGATGATGATCCTGGCGTTTGTCATGGTTTTATAAAACAAGATTAGCTACAGCTAAACTAGGAATTTATCAATTAACAACATCTATCAACCTGGCACAATACACCCCTTAAAAGGTCACAAAAACCACCCGTTATACTTCGCGTGCAAACGTATATTTGTTTAATTAAAAACCATAAAAAATGAAAGCCATAAACATCACCCTTGTATTTGACGGCAAAACAGAAGCAGCCTTCAACTTTTATAAAACTGTTTTCGATACCGATTACAGCAATATACAACGCCTGAAAGATATGCCGAACCCACCGCCGATGCCGGCAGAAGAGTCCGAAAAAATACTGCATGCATCACTACCCATTGGAAGCGCCGTATTGATGGGCATGGATATGCCAACAGGAAGGGGAGTTGTTAATGCCGGTAATAATTTTATGATAACATTGGATACCAGCAGCGAAGAGGAAACCACAAAGCTGTTCGACAGACTTGCGGTAGGCGGCTCAGTGATGATGCCCGTGGCACACCAGTTTTGGGGCGCATTTTTTGGTATGTTAACCGATCAGTTTGGTATTCAATGGATGTTGAGCTATGTGAAGGGGTGAACTAAATAATCAAGATGAAAAAGCAGGTAAACCAATTGCCTGCTTTTTTTGTGCTTATAAAATTTACATAAACAAATACAAGCTTTTCAATCAGATAAAATCATTATAAAACATATATTTATCGGGATAATTTGAACATTGCAAACATGAAAAACGCCATCAGGAAATTGCTTAATTCGTTTGGATATGAACTGAGGCGAACCGTCCCCTTCCCTGCCGGAGCACAGCAGCGGCCTGTTGGTGATATGCAGAAATTGGTTGAAGATTTGAAAGCTAGGGGATTGAATTGCAAATCAATTCTTGATGTGGGCGCAAACCGAGGTGACTGGAGTAAAATGGCTAAAGCTGTATTTCCCGACGCCGCATTTTGCCTGATTGAACCTCAAACTGAAATGGAGGAAGACTTAAAATCATTTTGCAGCAGTTCAGATGGTTCTATCTATATCATTGCCGGCGCCGGGCCGAAGTCTGAAAAAAAATACCTAACCGTTTGGGACGACCTTGCCGGTTCTTCTTTTCTTCCAAAAGAGGATGAGACGCTCAAAAACAATGGGAAACAACGCATCATTGATATGGTCTCGATTGATGAAATCATCGATTCAGGTAAATTTAAGGTTCCTGAATTGGTTAAAGTGGATATACAGGGTTATGAGATCGAAGCGTTAAAAGGCGCTGAAAAACTCTTTGGAAAAACGGAGGCATTTATATTGGAAGTTTCTTTGTTTTCATTCAGCGACGTACCGGGCATGCCGGTATTTTCAGACATCGTAAATTTTATGCTCGAACGGGACTATTTAGTTTATGATTTCCCTGGCTTTTCCAGAAGACCGCTGGACGGCGCCTTAGGGCAATGCGATATTTGCTTTGTTAAAAGAGATGGGTTTTTACGGTCATCAAATGACTGGAATTAACAATCACCCGGGCTCAAAAATTAATATTTTGGATGCCGGTGAACTGACGAAACTCTTTCGCTTTTCAGTACCGGTTCCGAATATAGTAACGGCCTGATCAATTTTAAAAAGCCATATAAGCCTGCCGACATTGTTAGCAAAAATCCCCCCGAAAGGCAAATTGGGTTTAACCATGATAAGTCAAATGGCATATCCCCTGAAATTCCTGTTAAAATGCAGCCTGTGGTAAAACAGCAGGCGGCGATAAAAATCTTCACTGATCTGGTCATATATATTTAAACGGATCAGGCCGGATAAAAGTTATTGCTTTCAGTAAATAAATCCCTGGGAAATTAATCTATTGAAGCTTGTCGGTTAAATCGTAATGATCAACCGTTTTTCTCCCATCAGGCTTCGTGTTGAAAGCCGAATAAAAGATATATTTATTATCCTTATCAATCCCGGGCATTACGTTTCCAATCACTTTTCTGATGTTTCCATTCTCCTTTTTTAATGCGACGGTATCCGCCAACTTGATCGACGACAAATAATATACCATTGGATAGCTGCCTTCGTCAACGGTTTCCATATAAACGCGGATGATACGTGGTTTTGTAGGTACCCCAGTTAACGTAAAAGGGAATTTATAGTGGTCGTTTGCCTCTGTCATTATCTTTGCATAAAATTCACTTATATCCCGTTCATTCGGGTAATTCCACATATCACCCGGCCGCAGACAATTACTTGCCAGCGACATATTATTCACCGCATCTATCAGGTAATTTTTGGCATATTCCTGTTTGGCCATTTCAAAAAGTTCGGGGGCGGTTTTACCGTTTATGGTATACGGCGCCACATCAAGCTGGCTAATTTTCCAGCCGTAATCGTATTTGGCATAAACAACAGTGATCATGTATTTATTATCCCCGGCCTTCGGTGTAAAAAAACTGAAATACATCTCCCTGGTTATACCCTGGTAATAAAGGTCGTAACTGTTTTTGGAGGCCTTCGTCGCTTTTACAGTATCGTTATCCGTGAATTTATTAATCACATAATACTCATCAAGCAGTTCATAGTTATTATCGGCTAAACGGTTACTAACCAGTTCAATTAACCTGGTTGTATAAGTGTCCTCTATCAGCTCCTTCGACATAAAAAACCCCAGTTGTTTGGCATCATTCGCTTTTAACAGCTTAAACACCTGGTCATTAAGGGCGTGAAAATCTGCTCTTCTGCTTGCTTTTATTTTTTCGTTTTTCCACGAACCTGGCTGATCAAAGCAGCTTTGCAAAACAATAACGATTAATAAAATACCGGATACCTTTAGTAAATAAGATTTAAATAATTTCATGGTTATTTTTACTAAGATAAAAAACCTGGGAGAAAACGGGCGGATAAACTAAAAATCTTTGATAAAATTGAGAACATAACCCTAATAAACAAAGTTAGATGCTTATGAAAAACATTTTGTTTTTAGGCGACAGCCTCACCGAGGGTTACGGACTACGTAACAAAGCACAGGAATCTTTTCCGGCGCTTATCCAGCAAAAGATCAACGCGGCGAGATTGGATTATAAAGTTATTAATGCAGGATTAAGCGGCGACACTTCGGCCGGATGCCTTCACCGGGTAGACTATTGGTTGAACAGTCCGGTAGGCGTGTTTATACTCGAACTGGGTATCAATGATATTATGAGGGGTATCCCTCCTGCAACCACATCAAAAAACCTGCAGGAAATTATCAACAAAGTAAGGGCAAAATATCCGGCAGCGAAAATGGCATTAATGGGTATGGAAGTTTCTGCTTTTACACCGGCCCCGTTTGCCATAAAATTCAGGGAGATATTTCGAAAATTGGCAGATGATAATGCTATGGCTTTTGTTCCCTTTTTCCTGGAAGGGGTTGCCGGAAAGGCTCACTTAAATCTGCCTGACCGCCTGCACCCGTCGGCTGAAGGCTACAGGGTTATTGCAGATAATGTATGGCCGGTAATCCGAAAACTCCTCACTGATACCTAACGACAACAAAATAATTTTCAACATTTGAAGATTTGTCGTATTTATGCATGATGGAAAAACCACTACTCAAATGCAGTAGATGTTCTGCAGTGTATCATTATGAAATTAAACGGGATTGGTTGCAGCGGTACATTTTCCCTTTTCTTCCAGTTAAAGTTTACTTCTGTGCAAAGTGTGCCAGGAAACGTTATGTGTGGTTAACAAACAAAGAAGCCGCTAAATTTGAGCGTGTATAGCTTTAAAATAACCAACATTAACGTCCGCTCTCATAAGCCATTTTCATATATTTTCGTACTTCGTTATTCAGGTCATCCTTAAAACACATACGGAAGTGGTGATTGTAATCGTCACTGCCCGGGACCTTTTTTATTTTATTGAAGCATAAGTTATCTGAATACGGCTCTTTGAACGGGAACACCACATCGACAAAATTTTTACCCAATTGAATTACGTACGCAAACCTGGTACGTGCTGCAAAAGAGATCATTGTTTTGGCCGGGTGTATGGTTATCTCGCCCATTTGACGGTATTCCTGTACCAGGTGATCGAACAATTCAATAGTATGCTGCGTTTTTCCGTTCAGGAAATCAGACAGTTCTTTATCACGGCACGAATGTACCTGGTTAGTGTTAACAAAAGCCTGGTTGCATAAAGGGCAGATCCACATAACTTTTACTTCTTGAATCCCTGAACATTTAAAAATATAATGCTGTTATGCGAAATTCCGAGCGTTTTTGCGGGTTTAACATCCAGGTATAGTTTGAGATACCCATCAGTAATTGCTTTCAGCGTTGTATTGGTCGATTCCTTAAACTCCGGCATAACATAAATCAACGACTTTCTGAACGTAAGATTGCCTTTTTCGTCAACCCAAGCCGTAAACGAATAAGAAAAATCTTCGTAAGCCCTATGAATAACTACGTCGTAGGTTGGCGAAAGATAGGCGTCATATGATTTGCCGCCATCAACTTCATCATCCACGGGTTCTTTTTTTACGGTAACAAATTTGCTTTTAGACCGCAGCGCAACCGGGTCGGTACCGGCAAACGCACTGTCAGGAATTTTATTGGCCAACAGGGCTTTGGCGTTTATATATAAAGTGTCCTTCCGGCTTGGCTTCCAAAGTTTAGTGGTATCGCTGTGCAGCACATTCTTAATATAATCGTTCGAATAAAAGCTCATAAAAACATGCACTTTTTCATCCTGTATAATATTATCGTGCACATGCAGCACCATAAACTTTATACTATCCTTTTTAAGATAAATTAGTTTAAGCCACGCCCAGGCAACATTAAATACCGAATCGTGATCGAATACAACCGGTGCATTCAAAAATTTTCTCTTTTTAGGGCTGTAGATATTTACAGAATCGACGGATGGAAAAGAGATGCGCCATTCGGGAATCAACTGGTAGCCGACTGGGCTAAACGACAGTCCGTTATCAAATTTGCGGCTCACTTCGGTAAATTTTATTCCGCGAATTGTTTTAATCAGGTTTTTCGTCCGCCTGCCTTCCGCTTCTTTTTTTGCCTTCTCGTCCTGCATCTCCCTAATACCGCGGTTACACCTGCCTGCAAATAGTAAAATAAAAATAAACAACGCGAAAATTGATCTTTGTATATAATGGCGGACAGGTGTATTCATGTTCAATTAACAGGGTATCTAATAAAAACGCTAAAATAGTAAAAGAGGCCGATTAAGCCAGGCGCTGATGAGTTAACGCGTCCAATAATGACAGTTTGCTGCTATATTGCAGAGACACCGGGCTTCTTTTTCCAGGTACAGGCGTAGTAAATAACAAATCCGAGCAGATAGGCTGCAAGGCATATCCAACCAGCATATGAGTCATCATTAAAAGTGATGAAGATATTAATAATTACAAATAAATACGAAATAATAAATATGATGGGAATTAGCGGATACCATTTAATGGTATAAATGTCTGTTTGGCTGAGGTGCCTTGTCTTTTTTCTCAATACGAAAATAGTAACGGCTGCTAATGATAAACCAACGATGTTAAAAAACATTAAATATCGCAACAGCTCACTAAACTTCGCAACAAAGAACAGGATGGCGATAACGGCGGCGACAAAAAAGCTCATTCCAAACACCTGTACCTGCGTTTCAGGATTGATTCTTTTAAATATAGGAGGCAGAATACCATCTTCGGCCATGGCATAATATACCCTTGGATTAACCATTACACTAACATTAACGTAACTCATAACCGAGCCAAACATCATTATGGAGGTTATTTTGTAACCCGCGGATCCAAATATTACGCTAACCATTTTGGACGCCAAAGCAGGCGTGTTCTGAAGGCCGCCCATTCCTAATACGCGCAAATAGGCGATGTTAATTGACAGGTATAAAGCAATTACTATTATTATTCCCATGATAATAGCCTTTGAAATATTTTTTTTTGCGTTAATAATATCACCTCCAAAATTTATAGTTTGATAATACCCGTTATAAGCAAAAAATACTGGTACCAGGCTTAGTCCAAATGCCGTGATAATATTCCCCCTATAAGGAACAGCCGGGATTGACACCGGGTTTGCATTGCTTTTAAATACGGCTGTGCAAATGAGACCGATCATTGCCATTTTAAATATAATAAGAAGATTTTGAGCCCTTGCGCTCATCTTTATACCCAAAAAATTGATGGCGTAAAGCAATAATACGGAGGTAATGGTGATAATCCTGGTACCCGTGTCATTTTGCAAACTAGCGGGCAACAGGAACGGCCTTATATAATCGGACCCAATAAGTGCGACGGCGGCAACAGAAGCGGTGCTGCTGATTACCAGCACCCAATTAATCATAAAAGCAATCGCCGGGTGATAGCAGTAGGAGAAAACCCTGTAAAAGCCACCTGCCACGGGGTACCTGGACCCGATCTCGGCGAAGGTCAGCGCCCCGCATAAAGTAACTATACCGCCAAATATCCACGCCCCGAAAAATATCCAGGCATTGCCGGCTTTGACGGCCACCTGTGAAGGGGTGGCAAATATTCCCATGCCAATTACCAGGCTAACCACAATCATTGTAAGGTCAAAGCGGCTAAGTTTCGGCTTAATTGGCATGCACTAATATTACACTTTATTTTTCTATATATTTTTATTTGCTTAATTTAACCGCCGATTAACCTTCCTTATTAATTGTTGATTAATAATATTGTGTTTGTGTAATAATTGGGATGTTTTGAGGAAAATTAAACAAATATTAATTACAGGAACGTTTATATTTTGTGTAACGCAGGCCATTTCTCAGGCGTCACATCGCCTCATCAAACAATCAGCCCAGCATCCGGCAGGTATTCAATCGAAGGAGTTTCATCACTTGCTGACACAGGTCAATGCGTCTTTCATCTTTCCAAAAGGATTCAAAGAAGTTAAAGCGCCGGATGACGAATATTTTTCTTTTGATTACGCCATGGAGATCCCCGGGAAAGATTTTGAAATTTGGTTCCAGGTTAAATCCCAAAAGGCAAACTGGGACAGTTATGAGCACACTCAAAATTCACAAAGTGCACGCCAGGCCAATCCGGATTCGCTGTATAAGGATATCAGTGCGGCACAAGCTATCGCGTTTACAGGTGACAAACAATATTTTGTGAGAAATGTTCCTCCCGATATACTTGCCAGGTATAACGCAGATATAGGCAGATCCTATCTTTTAACCCTGCTTGACCTTCCTGAAACAAAGCATTATAAATATGCCTTGTTGATGATTCTTCAAAAAAATCACGTCGGGACTATTTTGGCTGTTTGCTTTACTAATGTGAAAGGGCCGGAATTTTTTAAAAACATCAACATGGCAAGTCATTGTGCAAAATTTAAGCCCTGAGATAATGTTGATAAGTTAGCACATTCAAATAATAACTTTTGGCGTCAACCATTATTTTTGCAGCTACGCGGTGGTGACTGGTGACTGGTGACTGGTGACTGGTGACTGGTGACTGGTGAGCGGTGACTGGTGAGCGGTGAGTGGTGAGTGGTGAGTGGTGAGTGGTGAGTGGTGAGCGGTGAGCGGTGAGTGGTGAGTGGTGAGTGGTGAGCGGATATGTCATTAATCATTATGCCGATACTCTCCGATTGACTCAATGGCCCAATGACCAATGACCAATGACTAATGACTTAATGACTAATGACCAATGATTAAAGAAAAATGGCTGAACCTGTAGATTATAGTGATGATAGTATTCGTTCGTTAGACTGGAAAGAGCATATCCGTTTACGGCCGGGAATGTATATAGGTAAACTTGGGGATGGCTCGGCTTATGACGACGGCGTATATGTTTTGCTGAAAGAGATCATCGATAACTCCATCGATGAGTTTGTGATGGGCGCCGGACGAACCATCGAAGTATCAATGAGCGACCATAAAGTATCTGTACGCGATTACGGACGCGGCATACCATTGGGAAAAGTGATCGATTGCGTATCGAAGATAAATACAGGCGGCAAGTACGACAGCAAGGCCTTTCAGAAATCTGTTGGTCTGAATGGTGTCGGAACAAAAGCAGTCAATGCGCTTTCAAACTCTTTTATCGTGCAATCTTATCGCGATGGCCGCACCAAGTCAGCTGAGTTTGAAAAAGGCGAACTGGTGCGGGACGAACCGGAAAAAGAAACTTCGCAGCGCAACGGCACCGCTATAAATTTTATCCCGGATGATACCATTTTCAGGCATTACCGTTTTATACCTGAATTTGTCGAGAGCATGATCTGGAATTATGTGTTCCTTAATTCGGGCCTCACTTTAAATTTTAACGGGCAAAAATATTTTTCAGAACGGGGGCTTTACGATCTGCTGGCGCGCAACACGGATGCCGAAACGCTTCGTTATCCTACCATACATTTAAAGGGAGAAGATATTGAACTGGCCATGACCCACGGGCAGCAATATGGCGAAGAATATTACTCATTTGTAAACGGACAGCACACTACACAGGGTGGCACGCACCAGGCTGCTTTTCGCGAGGCAGTTGTAAAAACCATCCGCGAGTTTTATAAAAAGGAGTTTGATGCGTCGGATGTGAGGGCGTCAATCGTTGCGGCTATTGCTATTAAAGTGCAGGAGCCGGTATTTGAATCGCAAACAAAAACCAAATTAGGCTCGCAGAATATTGCCCCCGACGGCCCGTCGGTACGCGGTTTTATTAATGATTTTATCAAGAAAGAGCTAGATAATTACCTGCATAAAAATCCAGCCACAGCGGATGCTTTATTGAAGCGCATTATGCAATCTGAAAGGGAGCGGAAGGATATTGCCGGTATAAAAAAACTGGCAAATGAACGCGCCAAAAAAGCATCGTTACATAACCGTAAGCTACGGGACTGTAAAGTACATTTTGATGAGAACCACGAGCGGCACCAGGATACTACCCTTTTTATTACCGAGGGAGATTCGGCCAGCGGATCGATCACCAAATCACGCGATGTAATGACCCAGGCTGTTTTCAGCCTTAAAGGAAAACCGCTTAACTGTTTTGGCTTAACCAAAAAGGTGGTTTATGAAAATGAGGAATTTAACCTGCTGCAGCATGCATTGAATATTGAAGACGGACTGGACGACTTAAGATACAACAACATCGTTATTGCTACCGATGCTGACGTGGACGGCATGCATATCCGGTTGCTGCTAATGACCTTCTTCCTCCAATTTTTCCCCGACCTGGTTAAAGCCGGGCACGTATTTATTTTACAAACCCCTTTGTTCCGGGTTCGCAATAAAAAGGAAACGGTTTATTGCTATAGTGATGAGGAAAGACGGAATGCCATAGCAAGGTTAGGCACAAAACCCGAAATAACCCGGTTTAAAGGTTTGGGTGAAATTTCACCCGATGAGTTTGGTTTATTTATCGGTAAGGACATCCGCCTGGATCCGGTTATTCTGAAAGATGCCAACATTAAGGGCCTGCTTGAATACTATATGGGGAAAAATACGCCTGTTCGTCAGATACATATCATTAATAACCTTCGCGTTGAAAAGGACGATGAAAGTATTAATCCGTTAGTGGCCGAAGGCGTGGATAGTGTGAGTTTGCCGGTGGCGGTGTGATGATTTAGGCAGATTGATTAAGCTGTTCTGTGCCTACTTCAAAAAGCCATCGGACTTAATATCATACGCCACGATTCTTATCACATCGTCAGTATCTCTCATTAGCACAAAAGTTTCCTTCGAATCAAATTTTTGACGGTGGTTGTGGTAAATTAATTGGTATTCTGCAAATGGATCGGTGCCTGAAACTACTTTCGTTTGCCAATCGCTCAATTTTAAGTCTACGATATCACCTAATTTATTTTGAGTCATCGTATAAATATCATTCATTTTCTTCACTGAAGTAACCGCCCAAAACTTAAAGCTAAACAAATCATACATGTCATCATATTTTTTGGCTTTTACCATCGCATAAAACTTATTGGTGACTTTTTCGGCATCATTTTTATCATTTTCTCTGTTCAGTCTACTGGTAGTAAAAGTGCATCCGGTTATAACGAACGCCGGAGAAATAAATAAAATGCAGGTTGGCGATAAGCGTTTCAGGATTTTCATGATCATATTGATTGAAAAGCTATATTAATGAAAATATGATTACTTTAATAATAAAAAAAGATCGGTATCTTCAAGCCCCTTATTCTTATGGCAGTAAGTAAATGAACAACCACGAAATAAAAATAAACTTTAAGGAATACAATACTTTACAGGAACTGGCTAAACCCGAACATGACTTGTGCCTTGAAGCGATCAAAGCATTGGCAAATTCGCATTCTCCATATTCAAAATTCAGAGTCGGTGCTGCACTGCGGTTGCAAAGCGGGAAAATAATTTATGGCAGTAACCAGGAAAACGTGGCTTACCCATCGGGGTTGTGTGCCGAACGTGTGGCACTGTTCCATTGGGGAGCCAGCCACCCCGGTGATCCGATTGAGGCTATGGCGGTAACTGCACAGACAGACGAATTTGAAATTTCAAAGCCCGTTGTTTCTTGCGGCTCGTGCCTGCAGGTATTGGCTGAATGTGAGAAAATGCAAGGCCAGCCCGTTGAAGTTATCTTGTTCTGTAATAATGGTCCGGTTTGGGTGATGAATGGCGTTGAAAGCTTTCTTCCATTTTTATTTTTTGAGGACAGGCTGGAGAAGAGGTGAAGAAAAAGCTGAAAGGCGAAAGGTAAAAGGCTTATGAATGCCAATATTTTAATTTAATATATAGAACATGCGATTTAAATTATTAGTGCTACTCTTTCTGGCCTTTGGTGGCGTTAAAGGAGTATATGCTCAAAAGGATTTCCCGTTTGCAAGCGAAATAAAAGAATTTAAACACCAGGACAGCCTGAAATTTCCACCTCCAAACGGCATCCTATTTATTGGCAGCTCATCCATCCGCCTTTGGGCCGACCTGGAACAACGCTTTGCAGGCAAGCCTATTATCAAACGCGGAGTTGGCGGCTCGCAGTTATGGCAATTGGTAGATTATTATACACCTTATATCCTGTTTCCCTACCATCCGCGTAAGATTTTTATTTATGATGGCGAAAATGATATTGCGGCAGGCAAAAGCGGCAAATTTGTTTTCGATGAATTTGGGAAACTATATGATATGATCAAAAAGGGGTTACCTGATGCCGCCATATATTATATGTCAATAAAACCAAGCCCCAGCCGTTTAAAGTACAAAGCCGAAATGGATTCGGCTAACCAGTTAATTAAAAACTATCTCGCCGGCAAACCAAACAGCATCTATATTGATTTAAGCACGGTGATATTAAAACCAAATTCCGCCGCTCCCGATTCTTCCCTATTTAAACCCGATTACCTGCATCTCAACAGCAAGGGTTATGATAAATGGCAAAAAGTATTGGAGCCCTACGTAAACTAAGCCGAAAGCTTAAAGGTAAAAGGCGAAAGGTAGCATTAACTCACCTTTCGCCTTTTACCGTTGGTCCTTTACCTTTCTAAAAAACTAACTAAAAGTGCTGTAAACTTTGGTAATTTTCCATCCATCGCCGGTGTCAGCAATAGTTACAAGGTTGCTGCGTACAAAACCCTGGAACTTCATGTCAACTTTTATTACCGCAATGTTGGCATGGTCTTCAACTATGGAAGTGGTTGTAGTGCATGGCTGCTCAACGCCCTTATTGGATTCAAAATAGTCGAGCATTTCTTTTCTGTCGAAACTAATTACAGTATTTCCCCGCAGCATGCTAAAGTCCACCGATTGGTCCAAAACCTTGTTCAGGCCATCTAATTTGCCGTGGGTCATCGCATCTACATAGGTACTAATAGCATGGTCTTTTGTTAATTGCTGGTTTTGATTAGGTTTCGCGTTGGCGGCTGCACAAATCATCAGTAAGGTCAGTCCCAGGATAAGTGATTTTAAAGTTTTCATAATAATGTTGTTTAAGTTTTAATATCGATAAGACAGCTTACGTATCTTATTAGTTACAGAATAATCCCTTTTAAATTGAGATTTAACAGTTTTTAACAAACATTTAACATTTCAAATAAATCATTAGCGGCCTATTATAAAACGCGCTATTTTTGAGAACCATGGTTGAGTTTAGTACCATCATTTTACAATTTGCCGAACAGGGCGAAAAAACCGGGTGGTCGTATATCGAGGTGTCCGCCGATCTTGCACGACAATTAAAGCCCGGCAATAAAAAATCATTCAGGGTAAGGGGTATGCTGGATGGATTTGCCATTAGCGGCATGGCGTTGATGCCTATGGGCGAAGGTAATTTTATCATGGCGCTCAAGGCGGATGTCAGGAAAAGGATCCACAAAAATAAAGGAGCGATGGTACAGGTAAGGATGGAAGAGGATATAGATTTTAAAATCGAAATGCCCGACGACCTCGCAGCGTGCTTCGAATTTGAGCCGGAAGCGCTCGACTTCTTTAACAGCCTGGCAAAATCACACCGCGAATATTTCATTAAGTGGATTACGAGCGCCAAAACCAACGAAACACGCGCAAAGCGAATTGTAAATACCATAAACGCAATGCTCCGAAAATGGAATTATAGCCGAATGATAAGGGAAATTAGGGGGTAACTGATGTGCAGATATGCGGATGTGCAAATGTGCGGATGTTGAAAAATTAAAATGTGTTTAAAAATCAGCGGGTTCAAAATCCTCGCATCTGCTCATTATAATTATATTTACCCGTCCAATTTTTTTAGCGAATAATGAGTGAAGATTTAGAACCCGGAGAGATATCTGCAAATACCGAAGACAACAAATTACATAACATTACCTCACTCGACGGCCTGTACGAAAACTGGTTCCTGGACTATGCTTCTTATGTGATCCTCGACCGTGCCGTGCCGCACATTAATGATGGTTTAAAGCCTGTCCAGCGCCGTATCCTGCATTCGCTCAAGGAGATGGACGACGGGCGTTTTAACAAAGCGGCCAACGTTATTGGCAACACCATGAAGTACCACCCGCATGGGGATGCTTCCATCGGCGATGCAATGGTTCAGATTGGCCAGAAAAACCTGCTGATCGATTGCCAGGGAAACTGGGGCGACCCGGTTACCGGCGACTCTGCTGCCGCACCCAGGTACATTGAAGCTCGGCTTTCAAAATTTGCACTGGATGTTGTTTTTAACCCGGATACCACCGATTGGCAGGCAAGCTACGACGGACGTAACCGTGAGCCGATAACCCTTCCGGTTAAATTCCCGCTGTTGCTTGCACAGGGCGCCGAGGGAATTGCAGTAGGTTTAGCTACAAAGATTTTACCGCACAATTTCGTCGAATTAATCGACGCCTCGATAGCAGTTTTAAAAGGCATCGCTCCAAACCTGATGCCCGATTTCCCGACCGGGGGCATGGCCGATGCTTCGGCATATAACGAGGGTCAGCGCGGGGGCCGGGTAAGGGTTCGCGCAAAGATCGTGGAGCGCGATAAAAAGACATTAGCTATTACTGAAATCCCATTCAGCACCACTACAGGCGGATTAATGGAAAGCATTGTGGCGGCGAACGAAAAAGGCAAGATCAAGATAAAAAAGATCGAAGATAACACGGCCAACACAGTTGAAATAATGGTGCATTTGGCGCCGGGCATTTCACCCGATGTAACCATCGACGCCTTGTATGCCTTTACCGACTGCGAGGTCTCCATATCGCCAAATACCTGTGTGATACAGGATGACAAGCCGAGGTTTATGAGTGTAAACGACATGCTTACCGAAAGCACGCATTATACCCGCAAGCTGCTTAAAATGGAGCTGGAAATAAGGCTGCAGGAATTGATGGAAAAGATATTTTTCAGTTCGCTGCTGAAAATTTTTATCCAGGAAGGCATGTATAAGCACCCGGATTACGAGACCTCGGTTAATTTTGAAATGGTGCTGGAGGTGTTGAACCGTTTGTTTGAACCATTTTTCCCGCAATTTTATCGTGAAATAGTATCCGAGGATTATAAAAAACTCATTGACAAACCGATGAGCAGCATCACCCGTTTTGACGTGAAGAAAACGGACGAGCAGATAAAAGCATTAGAGGGCGAGATAAAAGAAGTAAAACACCATTTAAAACACCTCACCGATTATACAATAGCCTGGTTCCAAAAACTCAATGACAAATATGGAAAGGGCCGTGAGCGAAAAACCGAACTGCGCACCTTCGACCGGGTGGAGGCCGCCCAGGTGGCGCTGGCCAATGTGAAGTTATACGTTAACCGCGATGATGGGTTTATCGGATCGGGTTTAAAGAAGGATGAATTTGTTTGCGATTGTTCGGACATTGATGAGATCATTGTTTTCAGGGCGGACGGAAAATGCATCATTACCAAAGTCCAGGATAAAGTTTTTGTGGGTAAGGAGATCATACACGTTGCCGTATTCAAAAAGAACGACGAGCGTACGGTATACAACATGATCTACAAAGACGGACAAAGCGGTATCAGTTATATTAAACGTTTCTCGGTAGTGGGCGTTACCCGCGATAAGGAATATGACCTCACCAAGGGCACCAAAGGTTCAAGGGTGCTCTATTTTACGGCAAATCCGAACGGCGAAGCGGAGATTGTCAATGTGCAGTTAAAACCTCACAGTAAGCTTAAAAAGCTGCAGTTCGACGAAGATTTTGCCATGCTCGCAATCAAAGGGCGCAACTCGATGGGCAACATCATTACTAAATACCCTGTTAAAAAGATCGTGCTGAAAAGCAAAGGTGTTTCGACACTTTCGGGTAGGAAAATATGGTACGACGATATTTTAAAACGTTTAAATGCAGACGGCCGCGGTAAGTACCTGGGCGAATTTGATGGTGACGACAGAATTTTGACTGTTTTAAGCAACGGCATATACGAGCTGACAAGCTTTGATCTGAACAATCATTTTGATGATAAAATGACTGTTATTGAAAAATATAATCCGGCAAAAATCTACTCGGTTGTACATATCGACGGTAAGTCGAAAAACTACATGGTAAAACGTTTTGTGTTTGAGAACACGGCCATCGGCAAACAAACCAGCATCATCAGCGACGAAAACGGTTCAAAGCTGGTGCTGATTTCCGGATCAACGCAACCTGTCGTTAAAGTAGATCAGCTACGAGGCAAAGAACAAACCCCGGAGGAGATTGAGATTAACCTTGCGGAGCTGATTGATGTGAAGGGCATGAAAGCGATGGGTAACCGCCTTTCGCAGCAGCTGGTAAAAAAGGTAGAATTACTGCCCGAAATTGTAAACGAGGAAGAGCCATCGATCGAAATAGAAACCGAAGAGCTTGAGGAAATTACCCCGGCGGTTTCCGAAGTAGAGGAAGTACCAGATCAGGTGAAAAAACAGTCGGAAATAACCCCATCAGAAAAGCCTTCTGAAGAAATGGTGAAAGCTTCTGAAAAATCACAGGAATCACCTACAAAATCGGTGGAATCATCTCCCAAAAAAGTGGATTTTGAAATCACCAACCCTGATGACATTGAAATTGATGATAAGGGTCAATTAGGGCTGTTCTGATACTTTTTCTTAAAAATGGTATTGGGGTTAAAACATTAATATGTTAACGTATCTTTAATGTTAATTACCCCACCACTTTATTATGGCAGAAGACAAAAAACCGGCCCCCGTTAAACCTAAAGAATTATCATATACCCTTAAGGTATGGCAGACTGTTGCAATCATAGCATTGTTTGTTGTAGGTATATTAATTATAAGAGTTGCCTTTAATGTATTGTTGATGGTGCTGGCCGGATCACTTATTGCGGTTTATTTCCATGGTTTGGGTGATGCCATTCAAAAGAAAATAAAGATGAGCCGCACGCTGGCCATGACGATATCTATAGCCGGATCCATCATACTGCTAGGATTGTTGTTATGGTTTATGGGCTCAAAAATACAAACCCAGGTGGCTGAACTTAGCAACAAACTCCCTCATACTATCAGTACCGCGAAGGCCAAACTGGGGGAAACGCCTGCCGGCCAAAAAATACTGGAGTATTCTTCGGGCGATAATTCGCAAAAATTAATGACTACCATCCAGTCGTTCTTCAGTACCAGCTTTGGGGTGCTGGGTGATATATATATTATTATGTTTCTCGGTATTTTTTTTACCGCGAGCCCCTCGCTTTATAAAAACGGCATACTGCTGCTTTTCCCGAAAAATAAAGAGCCGATAGCCAGCCATATCATGAACCGCATCAGCCTGTCGTTAAAAGGCTGGCTAAAAGGAATGATGATATCTATGCTGCTGATAACAATTTTAATTGTGGTTGGGTTAACCATTATGGGCATCCCGGTTACCATGGTGTTGGGATTGATTACCGGCATATTAGAGATTGTGCCAAACTTCGGGCCATTGATTGCGATGATACCCGGTGTGTTACTGGCACTTACTGTAAGCACCAGTACAGCCATTATCGTTGCAATAATATACATTGCATCGCAAACGCTTGTAGCCAATATAGTAACCCCGCTGATTCAAAAAAAGATGATCAATCTTCCGCCCGCATTAACACTAGCCAGCCAGTTAATTATGGGAACATTATCCGGGGCTTTGGGTATAATTCTGGCCGTTCCGCTGCTGGCGATCCTGATTATTTTGATTGACGAGTTGTATGTAAAGAAAATGAATGGGATATCCAATGAAGATGCGATTCTTGATAAACCCTGATTTTTTCATATTCACCTTTCGCTCAAAATGTACTACTGTCCTTTAGTTTTCCAGTACATATAAACAATACCCCCAACAACCATAATGGCTAAGATAATAAGCCCGGTTGCCCCTTTGCGTTTATCCTGGCGCATCAGCCATATTAAAAATATCACCAGCGGTAATACAAAAACTGTCCAAAAAATTAGTGATGGTACATTCATTAGTTCATAGTTATTAGTTCATGGTTCATAGCCATGATTTTGTGTTCATAGCCATGATTTTGTGTTCATAGTTACTAGTTCATGGTTCATAGCCGAAGGCTCATGTTCGCGTCGTGGTTGCTTATCCAGAGTTGTAGAGGTCTTATTTTCATCTATTATAAACCGTATTGGTTGCAGCTTCTATGAACTATGAACCATCAACCATGAACTTATAATTGCAGCTGCCATGAACTATGAACCGTCAACTATGAACTAAAAGGGTATCGCGCAAGCGGTGTTATCCCCTGCCCCACGAATTCACCCTTTAAAAATTTATGATACCCGGCTATCGCTATCATAGCCGCATTATCAGTGCAATATTCCATTTTTGGAATAAAGCAGTTCCAGTTGTTTTTGTCGCACAGTTCTTTCAACCCCTGCCGTAAACCTGTATTGGCCGACACGCCTCCTGCCAAAGCAATATCCTTAATTCCATAAGCCTGCGCGGCTTTGCTTAGCTTGTTTAAAAGGATGGTGGCTATCCGTTTTTCAACTGATGCACAAATATCATTTAAATTTTGCTGTACAAAATCCGGGTTGATAGCCACCTGATCCCTGATAAAATATAGGATCGATGTTTTTAATCCGCTAAAGCTGAAATCCAACCCCGGTATTTGCGGCTCAGGAAATTTGTAAGCATCAGGGTTACCCAACCGGGCATATTTATCAATTAAAGGACCGCCGGGATAGGGCAAGCCCAAAATCTTACTTGTTTTATCCATTGCCTCACCGGCCGCATCATCAAGTGTCTGTCCTATTACTTCCATGTCAAAATAGCCTTTTACCAAAACTATTTGCGTATGCCCGCCCGAAACCGTTAAACATAAAAATGGAAATGACGGCTTATTATAGCCAATAAAATGGGCCAGCACATGTGCCTGCATATGATTTACATCAATCAAAGGAACGTTTAGTGCGAGGGCAAATGACTTGGCAAATGATACGCCAACAAGTAATGATCCTAAAAGTCCCGGACCGCGTGTAAAAGCTACCGCATCAATATCATTTTTGCTTACTTTTGCGTTAGATAATGCTATTTGTACAGCGGGGACAATATTTTGCTGATGAACCCTTGAAGCAAGTTCAGGGACAACACCTCCATAAGCTTCATGTATGGTTTGATTGGCGATAATATTGCTTAATATTACTCCGTCAACACATAGGGCAGCAGAGGTTTCATCACATGAAGATTCGATTCCTAATATTACAGGCACTTTTATAAAGTCAAAATCAAAAGTTAAAAGGCAAAAGGCTATAACTGTTGATATATAAATAAATTCAGAAAGTAAAACCTTTAGCGTTTTTTTGAATTTTTACTTTTGAATTTTTAATTAAACACAAAGTTATTAAAAAACTACTCAAAATAGCGTTAAGTATAGTATTGGTCATTCTATTGGTTCTAAGCATATTACTGCTGCTCTTCCAATATAAACCTGTACAAACATGGGCCGCTAAAAAGGCTGCAGGTTATTTATCAGAAAAACTGAATACCAAAGTTGATATAAAAAGCCTTTACATAGAGCCATTCTCATCGATAGTACTTGAAGGATTTTATGCTTTAGATAAACAGCAAGATACCCTAATAAGCACCCCAAAGCTTACAATTGATCTGAACGGCTTTTCGCTTTTCAGTAGTATAAAAAAACGGACAATTGATTTCAAGCTGATACAACTGGATAACGGTTCGGTTTACCTTAAAAAGCAAAAAGATGGCAAAAGCAATCTCGATTTTATTATAGATTATTTTAATTCGCCGCCTTCAACAACACCCAAAAAGCCGGGCAAACCCTGGAAGATGGTTTTCGAAAAAATCGCCATAAACAATTTTCATTTCCGGTATAAAAATAAACAGATAGACACCCTGATAAAGGGCATAAATTTCGATGATCTCGATGTAAAAAATTTCAGTACGGTTGTGACTGATATGGACCTGAAAAATCATTTATTTAGCGGCAATGTGAGTAACCTAACCCTGCGCGAACAAAAAAGCGGTTTTTACCTGAAAAAATTTGATGCCAGGGCAACCGTCGACAGCAACCAGATACTGGCACAAAACCTTTACATACTGACCAACCACTCCAGTATCAAAAATTATTTCAGGATGAAGTTCAAATCCTTTGATGATTTTGATGATATAGAAGATAAGGTTTATATGGACGGCGACTTTAAAACGTCGCAGGTTTCCTCATCAGACATAGCCTATTTTACCGACGGGCTGGAACATGTTAAATTCGATTTAGGCTTAAACGGACGGATCAAGGGCTTTGTAAACAACCTGAAGGCCAAAGATTTATTAATTACGGGCGGCAAAGCTACCTACATAAAAGGCGACTTTAATTTAAAAGGCCTGCCCGATTGGGATAATACTTTTTTAGAATTAAATTTTGAAGAAATTGCCACCAATAAGGCAGACCTCGATTATTTGTACAGTAATTTTACCGGCAAGCACAACGCCCGAGTGCCCGATATCATCTCCAAATTCGGGAATGTAAACTTCACCGGTCGGTTTACCGGCCTGCAGAATGATTTTGTGGCTTATGGTACCTTCAAGACCAAATTAGGCAGGTTTGATTCAGATATCAATTTAAAGATTAATAAGGTAGGAACACCATCCTACAGCGGAAAACTTGATACTTATGCTTTTGATCTCGGTAGTTTACTCGATGAAAAATCATTGGGCCGTACCACTTTGATTGCAAACATTAAAGGCAGCGGAGATGCACTCAAAAATCTCACCGAAAAACTAGATGCCCGCATTGCCGCAATTGAATACAATGGTTACAACTATCAAAACGTTACTTTAAATGGCAACTTTATTAAAAAAACAGCTGACGCAAAAATAACCATAGCCGATAAAAACATAAATCTTGATTTAAACGGGAGTGTAAATTTAAATCCTGCTTTACCTGCCTACAATTTTACCGCAAATATCAGTAACGCCCATTTGCGTACTTTAAAACTGTTGGGCGATACCATTAATTTTAGCAGTAATATAACGACTAACTTCTCGGGCGATAACTTACATAACCTTACAGGCAGTGTTTTATTAACCAAAGTCAGGCTGGTTGATCCGCGGAATGACTATCCGGTAGACTCCGTTTTTTTATCGGCAACCGGCACCGGCAATACGAGGGCAATCACACTTAAGTCTGATATGGCCGATGGCTATATTAAAGGAAGTTACGACCTGGCTACGCTTCCCTCCTATTTTAAAACCATCGTAAAAAAGTATATCCCATCATTAAAAACAAGTATTGTACCTCCAAAACCGCAGGATTTTACATTTAACCTGACACTTAAAAACCTCGATCCGTTAATTGCCATTTTTGAGCCCGATCTTAAAATTCCCGATCAGGGTACGTTTATTGGTGAGTTTAATTCAGAGAAAAAAACAGCCACGCTTAACGCGTACATAAAAACCATCATCTACGACAAAATAGTTTTTCATGATTTTATTATAGACGAGAGCACTGCAGATAAAAGTCTCGACCTCAATCTTTCGTTGAGTAAGGTTGATATTACCGATAGCTTATTTGTCAAAAATATTACGCTCACTAATTCATTAAGGAAAGATAGTTTGAACTTTAACATCAAATTATCAGATAAAGATGCGGTAAACCAGCTGGATCTTTACGGGCTTGTTAATTTTGGGCGCGATACCACCGCCAAATTGCAGTTGCTTCCTTCGGATGTAATATTGGAAAACCAGGATTGGCGGATACAGGAAAAAGTAAGGATAAAACTGCTTGACGGGAAAACCCAGGTATCGGGGTTCGAGCTTTCCAACGGATCGCAAAAAGTTAGAATTGACGGGTTTATTTCCGATAATCCTGCAGACAAACTAAAAGTATCATTTGAGAAGTTCAGCATGGCAACGTTCGACCAGTTTAAACGAACCATTGGCGTGCAGCTCAGAGGGTCGCTAAATGGAGACGTTGTCATTTCTTCTTTGATTAAATCGCCGGGCATTGACGCGCGCCTGGGAATCGACTCGCTGATGATGAATAAAACATTGGTAGGCAATGTAAAAATTGAATCTGCCCTGGGTAATGATCGTAAACAGGCCAATGTAAAGCTCAATATTAATAACCATGGTTTAGAAACGGTAAATATCGATGGCATATATCGCCTCGGAAAAACCGAGGAAAACAACCTGGATTTTGCTGTAAAAATGAATCAAACGGAAGCTGTGATTTTTGAGCCGTTTATAAAGGACCTGGTTTCGAATATTAAGGGGCATGTTTCAACTGATTTAAAATTGAGCGGCCCGCCTTCAAAGCCTCAGCTAAACGGAACCGTTTCTTTACTAAATACGGGTGTTACCGTTAATTATCTGCAAACACCCTACACCATTTCAGATACGCTTAATGTTGTTAACGGTATAATTGATATTAACCACATGACTCTTAAAGATAACAGGGGAGGTACGGGGATTGTTACCGGAAAGGTTGATCTGAACGATCTTAACAACCCGGATATAGAAGCAGAAGTTAATGCAAAAAAATTATTGGCACTTAACACTACATTTAAAGACAACCATATTTATTACGGCACTGCATTCGCCACCGGGCGGTTCAGCTTTAGCGGGCCGGTTGATAACATGAATATTGATATTAAGGCAAAAACCGATGCAGGCACCGTATTTAATTTACCGCTTAATACTTCGTCAACAGTAGGTGATTATGACTTCATCAAATTTGTCAGTCATACTGATACAGCCAAAGCACAGGTATTAACCAAGCCGTTTAATGGCGTTACGCTAAATTTCGATCTTACAGTAGATGAAAAGACGATCGTAAAAATTTACACCGATTATGGTGTGCTGGAGGGTAGCGGGCAGGCTAACGGTTTAAAACTAAATATCAACAGCCTTGGCGATTTTGAAATGTTTGGCGACTTTCTGATTACCTCGGGTAAGTTTGAGTTTACTGCAAAAAACTTTATAAGCAAAAATTTTGCGGTAAACAAAGGCGGAACCATACGCTGGACAGGCAACCCATCAAATGCAACCATTAACTTAAGCGCTATTTATGAGGTACGGACGGATATTTCGCCTCTTTATGCTGCAGCAGGATCTACATCCCCTAAAGGAAAATCACTGGAGTTGGTGCAGGCGGAACTCATCCTGACAAAAACATTATTGCAGCCAACCATAGATTTTGACTTTAACTTTCCGCTTGATCCTTCCATAAAAGATGACCTGAGTACTTATCTTTCTGACAATAATAACCGCAGCCAGCAAGCGCTGAGTATCATCGTAAGACGCCAGTTTTCTAATGGAGCTAATAATAACTTAACTAACCAGGTTTTGGGTACTGCCGGGGAAGCAGTAAGTGAATTTGCCTTTAATAAGCTAAACAGCTTTATTTCGCAATCAAATATTAAAAACTTCGACTTAAACATAAGGTCGTTTAATGATTTCAGCGCGTCCTACCGGATTAACGACCGCTTTGTGTTTACCGGCAGTTTATTCAGCACCACAATTACCGGTACGAGCGACTTATTTCAAAATAACACCAGCTTATTTAATTCAAATTTTAACGCCCTAACCAAGGATTTTGAAGCACAATATTATATCCGGAAAGAGGGCGACCTTAGCGCCAGGTATTCATACAGGGTATTGAACAGTACCACTTTAAATACGCTCAGCGATCAATTAGGCGTACAGTATGTAAACGGTATTGGCCTGGTTTACCAACGGGACTTTGACACCTTCGGGGAGTTTATAAGAAATATTTTCAGGGGTGGTAAAAAGAATCCCGTAAAGCCTGCGCCGATAAAAACACAACCTTCGTTGGGCACGCCGGTTATTGCAACAAAACCTGAAGGTGAAGATCAATGATCACGCATAATAGCATGATTCATTTTATCCCTTTTGGTTCTTAAGTAAGATTCATTATGGGGATTGGATGCTATTTCAATAGGTACATTTTCTACTACTTCCAGTCCGTATCCTATTAACCCAGCCCTTTTTTTAGGATTATTGGTCATTAACCGCATTTTTGATATGCCAAGGCTGCGCAATATTTGTGCACCCACCCCGTAGTCGCGCTGATCCATTTTGAATCCTAATTCAATATTGGCCTCAACGGTATCCATGCCATTTTCCTGCAGGTGGTAGGCTTTTAGTTTGTTGATAAGGCCAATACCCCTTCCTTCCTGGTTCATGTAAATTACAGCGCCTTTGCCCTCCCTGCTGATCATCTCCATCGCCCTGTGCAACTGCGGGCCGCAATCGCAACGGCACGATCCGAAAATATCACCGGTAACACATGAGCTGTGTACACGTACTAAAACCGGCTCATCAGGTTCCCAGCTTCCTTTTACGAGCGCCAAATGGTTATCGCCGGTATCTATTTGCGTATAAGCTATCATATCAAAATCGCCCCATGCAGTTGGCATCTTTACTGACACCTCTCTGCGTATCAATGATTCGGTAGCTAAACGATAAGTTATCAGGTCCTTTATCGAAACAATTTTGAGATCAAATGTTTTTGCTATTTCCAACAGTTCGGGCAGCCTGGCCATCTCACCATCTTCCTTCATTATTTCACATATCAAACCTGCCGGTTCAAACCCAGCTAATACTGAAAGGTCAATTGCAGCCTCCGTATGCCCGGTACGGCGCAGCACACCGCCATCTTTTGCTATTAAAGGGAAAATATGCCCGGGCCTCCCCAAATCTTCAGGTTTGGTTTTAGGATCTATTAAAGCCAGCGTAGTTCTTGAACGGTCTGAAGCTGATATACCGGTTGTGCAGCCCTCCAGCAAATCCACCGAAACGGTAAAATTGGTTTCGTGCGACGTGGTATTGTGGCTAACCATTGGTTCCAAATCAAGTTCCCTGGCACGATTTTTTGTTATAGGTGCGCAAACCAGCCCGCGTCCGTGGCGCACCATAAAATTTATTGTTTCGGGCGTTGCATTGCGCGCGGCCGTTAAAAAATCACCCTCATTTTCGCGATTTTCATCGTCCACCACTATAACTGTCTGGCCATTTTTTATGGCTTCTATCGCTTCTTCAATTGTATTTAACATCGTAGGTATCTGTAAATGCCGGGTTAAACCGGCCATTTTTTTTTAACTATATACAAATTTAAGCCTTAATCAGCTGATAAAGGTCGGCGGTTTGTAAATTAGTTGGTTTTGAGCTGTGTATCATCCGCCGGTTGATTATCAGTGTTTCGCCTTAATAATTTATTGAAAAATCGCCTATACAAATCTGTATCAAACAATACCGAATCTGTAGCAGCCTTATAGGAAAGGAATATCCCGATAGGTGTTATAATGACTATACCTATCCATGACCCGATTACCGGGGAGAGATCCCCGTCTTTTGCGTATTTCTCGCCAATGGTTTTGATTATATAAAATATAAGGAAGAAAATAACCGAAACAACAACCGGCAGGCCAAGGCCGCCTTTCCTGATAATAGCGCCAAGCGGCGCGCCAATTAAAAACAATGCAAGACATGCTGCCGACAGCGTGAATTTTGTATGGTATTCGATAAGGGCCCTGTGTACGTTTTTCAATTGATCACTATCCACGTCAGCACGGTGTTTGATCAGGTCCTGAACCGAACGGACTTCGCTTAAGGCGCTTCCTACCACGATCACCTGTTCATTTATTTTAAAACCCGACAATATTTGCCCGTTGCCGCTCGCTTGAACTGGCTTCCTGGCCAACGTCGGCTTAGCCGGGATTGAAAAATATTTCATATAACCCGTAACCAATTTATAATTGGCACGGTTGCCGCTGTCAATCTGGCGGCTTGTAACCGCTGCTGCATCTTTTAATTGCTTTAGGTTCATCATCTGGTAGGCAGACTTAAATTCGCTCTCGTCCGTACGGTTAAATTTAAGGCCTGAGATGTCAAATTTTTGCTCTGTTTCCTTAAACCGG
>Ga0206797_1052_pt1 | contig 24404 bp, 19 predicted proteins | sample Alteio_BWOrgCont_69_FD_152894 | JGI IMG/M metagenome (GOLD analysis project Ga0206797, IMG submission 152894) | Enriched cells from forest soil in Barre Woods Harvard Forest LTER site, Petersham, Massachusetts, United States -... | ecosystem: Environmental > Terrestrial > Soil > Temperate forest >...
GATGACGATACCGCCGGAATCGGTATGGGTTACGCGCATGTCAGTGATCGCGTGGCGGCGTTCGATCAAGATCTGAACGCATCTGGGACGCCAACGCTGAAGCAAACCAGCGAAACGTTTGTTGAGGCCACCTATCAATATCAGGTTACGCCCTGGTGGCAGTTGCAGCCTGATGCACAGTACGTCTTCAACCCGAGCGGTGGGATTTTGGACCCCAGCAACGGCCAGCGGGTTAAAAATGAAACCGTCCTCGGCCTCCGTACCAACATTCTATTTTAACCCTCTCTTTGAAGGAGTCACACCATGTCACGTTTTACCTCACTTGCCGTTCTGACCGTGTTAACGGTTGCCGCCGTTACGTTCGTTCATCCGGCTCAGGCTGATGATGCGAAAGGTTTTTTAGAAAACATCCATCGTCATACAACACTGACCAGCACAGTGCCGGATAATGGGGATCTAAATCCCTATGCCATTATCACCGCGCCGGTGTCGGCTGGACTCATTCAAAAAGACGATATTCTGATTGATAACTTCAACAATATCTCAAACTTGCAAGGGACTGGCACCACCATCATTGATTACAATCCGGCGACCCAAAAAACCACGCTGATCGCCAAACTACCTAGCCATTTGTCGCAATGTCCGGGCGGCGTTGGCCTCACGACTGCAATGACGATGCTCAAAAGCGGTTGGATGATTGTTGGCAGTACGCCCAGTACCGACGGCACAACCAAAACCAAAGGCAATGGCTGTCTGATTGTGCTCGATTCCAATGGTAAATTCATCAGCGCTATGTCCGGGCCGAACATTAATGACCCGTGGGGGAACATGGCGGTGATTGATAACGGTACTTCGGCGACGCTGTTTGTCAGCAATGCCGGATTTGATGTGCCCGGTCCTGATGTGACTGATCCTGCCACCGGTTTTCCCGTCATTATCAAAAAGGCGACCGTGCTGCGGATTGAATTATCCATTCCCGAAGGCAAACCACCGGTGTTCAAAAGCCAGACTGTGATTGCGAATGAATTAGGCGGACAGGCCGATAAAGATGCGTTCCTGATTGGTCCGACCGGCTTGGTGCTCGGACAAGATGGCGCGACGCTTTATGTATCGGATGCCGCTAATAACCGCGTTATCGCTATTCCAGATGCAACAACACGCACGACGAGTGCCTGGGGAGGCCGTGAGGTGACCAAAGGAAATTTATTGCACCGACCCTTGGCGATGGTGATGGCGCCTGATGGACATCTGCTGGTGACGAATGCCCTTAATGGGCAAGTTGTGGAAATTGATCCCGCATCCGGCAAACAAATTTATGCCCAGTGGATTGATGCCGATCAGGCGCAATCACCGCCTGGCAATGGTGATTTGTTTGGCCTGACGATGACGCCAGACCACAAAGGATTTTATTATGTTGAGGACGATATGAACACCGTCGTGCACGCTCAATGAGTCAATGTCCTTTTGACTTTACGCGCCGGAATTTTCTGGCGCTGACGGGCGGTGCAGTTGCGGCAGCGAGTGCTGCGGCAGGGGTTGGTTTTGGCGCGATTGCTGCCGTTGACGCCATGACGGGCCAGCGAGGCGGTCTGTTCGCCGCACGCGATACAGAACCGTTCTGGGGCAAGCATCAGGGCGGCATTATCACGCCCGCGCAAAATCATAGCTATTTTGCCGCCTTTGATCTGGCCACCGATAAAAAAGATGATGTAGCCAAGTTATTGCAAAAATGGACGGAAGCTTCCGCACGCATGACGAGCGGGCAAACTATTGCGCCAATCGCGTCATCTCAAACGGATGAAATAAATGATACGGGTGATGTTATAGGCCTTCCACCATCGCGCCTGACGGTGACATTTGGTTTCGGCCCGGGGCTGTTTACCAAAGATGGCAAAGACCGTTACGGTCTGGCATCGCGTCGTCCCGTGGCCTTGGTCGACATACCGAAATTCAACGGCGATCAATTAGTGGATGCCCAGACCGGCGGTGATTTGTCGGTGCAAGCCTGCGCGGATGATCCACAAGTCGCGTTTCATGCTGTGCGCCAGTTGGCGCGGCTGGCCGACGGCATTGCGCAAATCCGGTGGACGCAAGCTGGCTTCATCGCCAATCAACCTGATGGCAGCACAGCTCGCAACCTGATGGGATTTAAGGACGGCACGGGCAATCCAGATACGCGGGATGCGAACGCTATGAATCAGTTCGTCTGGGTCGGCAATGAAGGGCCGGACTGGATGCAGGGAGGGAGCTACATGGTCGCCCGTCGAGCGCGCATCGCGCTTGAACATTGGGACAAGATGAAAATTGCGTTTCAAGAACAAACCATTGGGCGGCAAAAATTCTCTGGCGCACCGCTGGGGATGAAAAATGAAACCGATGCGATTGATCTGAACATGACGGATAAAGACGGCAACCCGTTCATTCCAGAGAACTCACACATCCGGTTGGCAACAGCGGCGAGCAATGACGGGGCGAAAATCCTACGGCGTTCCTATTCTTATAACGACGGCGTAAGTTTTACCGCCGAACGCTGGCCGCCCTGGCGGCAAGGGATGGAATACGATGCGGGCTTACTGTTCATGTGTTATCAGCGCGATCCGCGCACGGGCTTCCTCAAGATTTTTGATAAAATGTCAAAGTTCGACATGATGAATCAATTCGTCACCCACATCGGGGGTGGCCTATTCGCTTGCCCGGGCGGGGCCAGGGAAGGTCAATTTATCGGGCAACGTTTGTTTGCTACTATTTAGTCTCTAGAGTTTATTGCGCGCTATCCTGGACGTTATTTAAAGGCTTATAAACGATCAAAGCCAGAATTCCTTGAAAACAAACAGGGGATTTTATCATCATATCAGAAACTTTCAGAGACGTAGCAGGGGCACAGAAAACGGACGTGCGTTATCCACAGAGTCTGTATTTATTCAGATAATAACGATGCAATTGCAGGCGTCACGGCGCAGTTGCCAGCCAAAAATTAATGAGTTGACACATCAAAATCCGCCGATTAATGGTTGTTACGTTATAACATAACAACCAAGGGCCTGCCCATGAAATACCGCGTTCTTTTTACTGTCGCTGTTTTGTTTTTTTCCTCACCCGCATGGGCCGCCAATGCTGTCATTGATGGTGTTTTACGCGATAAAACAGGTAATCCGTTGACCAACACCCAGGTAAAATTACAAGATAAAGAAGGAAGTATTATTAAAACGACAACCAGTGATGCACAGGGTCATTACGTGTTTTCCGCAGTGGACGCGGGTAATTATATCGTCCTGGTGACGCAAAATGATGCCGTTCTGAGCTCGGCGGCTGTCTCTGTTAAGGATTCTGGAATGGTGCATCAAGATATCGCCCTCACGGACAGTCTGGTGGTGGACATCACTGCGGCACGGCAACAGGCGCGCAATGATCTCTCGCCCAAAACAGGAACATCGGCTTATGAGATGAATGCGCAGGCCATCGACTCTTTACCTCAAGGAGAAGATACGCCGGTCGATAAAATTCTTTTGCAAATGCCTGGCGTTGCTGAGGATTCCGCCGCTAGCGGCTTGCTGCATATCCGAGGCGAGCACGCCAATGTCCAGTATCGGCTGAATGGCATTTTGTTGCCCGAAGGCATCCTAGGGTTAGGTGACACGCTGGATACTCATATTATTGAGAGCGCAACCTTGCTGGATGGTGTCCTTCCAGCGCAATACGGATTCCGCACAGCGGGCGTCGTTGACATCAATACCAAAACTGGCTTTGAGAACGGCGGAACGGCCAGCTTCATGGGCGGCAGTCATGACACGTTTGAGCAGTCTGCCAATGATGCCGGTACGACCGATAATGCGGATTATTTTGCATCGGCGAGCCATTTCTCATCTGACCTCGGCATTGAGAGTCCGACCAGTTCTGCCACCGCCATCCATGATCACACGGATCAAAATAAAGAATTCGGATACGCGGATTATATGATCAGTCCCATGCAGCATCTTGAGATTGCTGCTGGAAACTCGATCAGTTATTTCCAAATTCCAAATAATCCTAATCAAACACCCTCGGCAGGCTATCAGCTCAATGGCACCCCGAATTTTAATTCAGCCGACCTCAACGAGCGCCAGTTTGAAAGCAATCAATTTCTAACCGCCGCATGGGAAGGCAGGGGTGATAATGGGGTCGACGTGCAAATAGCGCCGTATTTCCGTAATTCTGAAACTCATTTCCGTCCCGATGATACTGGAGATTTGCTGTTCAATGGCCTTGCCTCGGACGTGCAATATACCGATTTCGTCACAGGCGTGCAGAACGACAATAGCTGGTGCATCAACAGCACGCATACCCTTCGCGCAGGATTTACGGTGCAGAATGATCATGTGCAGTCCAATACGAACTCTCTCGCCTTCTTAACCGATGCGAGTGGTAACCCTTTAATGGATGGTAGCGGTAACAATATCGTGTCGTCGCCCATCATCGATAATCATACCAAAGACGGCCAGCTTTACGGTACCTATTTGCAAGATGAATGGAAGCTGACCAATGCCCTAACGATGAATTACGGCGCGCGCTTCGACGATATGGAACAATACGTCAGTGCCAACCAACTCAGCCCCCGCTTAGGATTTGTGTATAAAGCAACCGATACCACCACGCTTCATGCCGGTTACGCGCGCTATTTCACGCCGCCGCCGATGGAACTGGTCTCCAATACGGATATTGCCAAATTCAGCGACACCACGGGGGCATCCCCGGTGACGGAAGACTCGCTCGTCAAGCCGGAGCGTTCCCATAACTTCGATGTGGGCGCCAGCCAGAAACTCGGAGACGGTTGGCAAATCGGTCTCGATGGATATTACAAGTTGGTGCAGGATCTGCTCGACGAAGGACAATTCGGCCCCGCCTTGATTTTGACTCCATTCAATTATGCGCGTGGCTATATTTACGGCTCGGAACTGACCGCGACCTATACGGGAGACAAGTTAAAAGCTTACGGCAATTTTGCCTATTCGCGCGCGATGGGTGAAGACGTGGCATCGGCGCAGTTCAATTTCACAGATCCGGCAGAGCTCGCCTTTATCAGTGACCATTACGTCCACCTGGATCATGATCAAACCTTCACCGCATCAGCGGGCGTCACCTACGATGTGCTGAGCGATACAACACTGGGACTTGATAGCCACTTTGGAAGCGGGCTCCGGGATGGTTTCGCCAATACAAGTCACTTGCCTGCCTATGTGACATTTGACGGCAGTGCCGAACAAAAACTTGACGCACAAGGCAATACCGCTCTGCGCCTTAGCGTTGTGAATATTTTTGACACCGCTTATGAATTGCGCAATGGCACGGGCATCGGTGTCGGCGCACCGCAATGGGGCGCAAGGCGCGGCGTATTTGCCGCATTGGAGCAGAAATTTTAAGGGGTTAGCTTCTCTTAAAGTTCAAACCAAATCGACTTTACAGCCTTAACTTTAATATATTGATTTCCTTATCAATATGGATGTGCTGGCCCGATTTATGTTTGCGGACCTGGGCTTGAGAAAGGGGTGCAGGCTCGCAGCATAGGATGCCTTATAAAACACCTGATTTCCAGTCTGGAATTTACTTGGAGATGAATCGGCGATGGGAATCGTCCTTCGAAACCGAGATGTTAGCTATGATATCTCCTTTTTGCGGTTCGCCAGCAAGTCCATGCACATAGGAAGCGAAATCTTGCAAATAAGGTATCCCGCAATGAGCAATGGCTTGCCTGTCCCCCACCACCAACAGGAGCGCCCGGGCGCGGGTAATCGCTACGTTAAAGAGATTGCTGTTATTTCGTAAAAAATTAAGGGTGCCTCGTGGAGTATTTTCAGAAATGACGGGGGAGAAAATAATCACGTCACGTTCGTCTCCTTGAAATTTATGCGCCGTATCCACCAGAATATGATGCTTATCAACCAGTAAAGAAAGTTGAGCATCCTCATGAAGCGCCTGACGTATGGCATTGGCTTGAGCGCGGAATGGACTCACCACTCCAACCGAACCTTCATAGAGATTTTCTACGAGAAGTTGACGGAGTTCGCGGATGACATATTGCACTTCTTGCAGATTTAACGCGCTGCCCTGAGACGGGCGTATCGCGTTTCCTTGTACATCCGTCCAGCATATGGCTTGCTGGAAGCGTGCCGGCAGTTTTAACTGCTCTTGCTGGGTAGCTACGCGCAATGCGCCTCCATAGAATTGCCGATTGGAGAATTCAATGATGTGCGCGTGTGAACGATGATGGTCACGAAGCATGACCATCTGTTCGGCAGTTGCGTTGCTGGCCTGTGCCAGGTCGAATAATGAATGGTTTCCATAGGACCAGCCCAAGAAATCATTTTCCAACTGATGTTTCTCCAACAAATGGATGTCTTGAAGTCGGTTAAGGGTGGTGATGTGGCGAAGTTGTTTGGGGTCGCCAATAATCACCAATCGTTTTGCACGGTAGATAAGCGGCAGGGCAGAGGCAATGTCGCACTGGCTGGCTTCATCCATGACGACCAAGTCAAAAAATCCTTCTTCAAAAGGTATTCGTCCCTTCGCTGACAGCGATGTGACTGCCCAACACGGAAGGCAACGGGCTACCTGTGGCAACAGGCTATAATATTTACGCCATATCCCTTTAGGGTTCTGTCCATTCGTATCGTCGGGCTTCGCCATCATCCGCAACAGGGCGATATAATCATTCAAAACACGGCGTTCGTCTGTGGAAAGACGTTTGGGCTGTAACCGGACCCAACTTTTCCACAATGCACCCGATGCTTGGACCAGCTTCTCCTGTTGCTCAGAAATGTCACGGTGAATTTGCGCCAATGGCGGAAAGGTTTTGAGTTCTTCTAGCGCCATAAAGTAATTTGCTATATTTTCATATTGCTGGTGACGTTTCCCGCATTGCGTCAGAAATTCTTTCCATGCAGGGAGCAATGTCTCTATCATGCTGTCAACATGATGTGAGGGTGGCTTTATGTTCAGTCGTTCTCCGAGCAGAATCCATTCATTCACTGCTTTCGTAACATGACGCATACGGCCGTCACGAAGGAGCGGCCACGCGATCCGAGAAAAGAAACCTTGTTCTTCTTTGGTGGCACGTTTTAGCAGAATTGAGGCATGAACTAATATTTCGCGCAGTTTGCTCAATTCATCGTTTTGGCGAAACGATTCAAACAATGGCTCTGGCAATTCCTTTCGATCATGGGCAGTCATTTGATCGAGCTTGTCCACTTTGTTCTGCTGCTCCATGCGGCGCTGTTGCCGGTGTTGATGCTCACTCAAACGTGCCTGGATAGATTTCATGTGTGCCATATGTGTATCGTATGAAAGCTCTTCTTCCGCAGAGGGGATGGAAGCCAGTAAATGAGTTAGATAGTCAGCCAGACGGGCTTGTGACTCGGTTGCACCGCCTAAGCGTAGGACGATAGGCCGTTCTGCCAGACCATTGAGGCGATTCTCCACCACATCCACTGCCTTGTTATTTTTGCTTGCAAAAAGCACGTTCATGCCGTGCCATGCGGCATTGGCTAGAATGGCCGAGACGACCTGGGATTTTCCGGTACCGGGTGGTCCTGTCACGACTGTGAGAGGTTGCGTAAGAGCCTTACGCACGACTTCGCGCTGCTCATGATTGAGCGGCAACATTTCCAGTAAAGGCCGTTCTTCGTCGATAGGTTTTTGTTCGACGCTGCCATCGAGAAGATTTTGCAGAACGGAGTCTCCGGATAATGCATGCTGCTCCATCAGTTTGGACAATTCTCCCTCCAAACCACGGGTATACATGGACGTCTCTCCAATCAGTAATGCGGCCCGATTGTATATGCCTTCTTCATGTAATTCGGTCAGCAGTGGGGTGATGGCCAAATGATGAGGATCTAGCGGTTCCTTCCAATCCCATGCCGCTGTCAATTCAGCCAAGCGATGGCAGACCTCATGCCACTCCGGTTGTCTTGCAGGGGGCTGATCGAAACCCAATTCAGTGGAAAGTGCGGCTATTTCTTCCCTTAAATGGCTGTCGCCACCGATAGCAAATCCCTTCCATGCTGCAACATTAAATAGAGGTATTGAGCCCGGCTCTAAGGAGAGAGACTGCCCATCGGCTGTGAGCTCTATGGGAAATAAGAAGAGTGGCTCCAACTTGAATCTTTTCTCATGTGAGTCTTTGGATTGGATGTGACGGAGCCGGATAGGATAACCCAGGTGGAGGGTTAAAGAGGAGTTATCCTTACGGAGTTTATGCAGCAAATGCCGATAATCAGCTGTTGAAAATGCTTCATCCTGTTTTTCGGTCACAAGCGGCAGCAACGAAAGTGGCGCATAATCTGGTTTGCCATACCGGTCTTCCGCGAAAACTGAAATGCCTTGATCATTATCTGCAGACAAACATTCCAGATAATAATGCGCAAGTCTTGCCAATGACGATGGCGGTTGCTGTGAGGACCTATTCGATGTTGCTTTGGATGCATGAGAAGCTGGATACCAGCGAGAATCTTGATCCTGACGTAAGTGTTTTTTGAGAGAACCATGCAAAAGCGGAAGGAGCAGATTTTTACTCACAGGGATGCCGAATAGGCCCCGGAGTCTAGAAATAATCTCATGTGTCTCTATGCCAGGGCTGGCTTGGATCATCTCCAAGATGCGTTGTTCTGTGCTTTTTGATGGTAGCATCATTTCTTGCACTCTTCTTGAAAGGCTGCACGGAACACCCTAGCGGATGTTCCCAGAGTAATAGCAAGTTTTTAGCAACCGAAAAAGCGAGGCTTTTTAAATAGCAAATGGTTTGAGCTCAACAAGATCCGCCAAGCGCGACGTAGCAATTTTTATAAAGGTATCAATTTGCTGAATCACGACATGTGCCATTGCCGCACTGCTTATTTTCATTGCAGGATAGGTGTAAACTGTTAGATTACGACGATGGTGGCTTCAAAATTCTCACAAAACATCGTCCCCTTGATTATCGCATGCGCACTATTCATGGAAAATCTCGATGGATCGGTTATTGCAACGGCTTTGCCAGCGATTGCAAGGTCACTTAATACCAGTCCTATTCACCTCAATCTTGCCATCACATCTTATATGTTCAGTCTCGCAGTTTTTATTCCGCTAAGTGGTTGGGTGGCGGATCGTTTGGGTGCGCGAATGGTTTTTTGCGCCGCAATTGCCATATTTATGATCAGTTCTGCCGGTTGCGGGTTGTCGCAGAACTTATCGGAACTCGTTGTTTTCCGTATGTTCCAAGGTTTAGGCGGCGCTATGATGGTTCCTGTTGGGCGGCTGGTTTTGCTGCGAACGGTTTCGAAAGCCAACCTGGTAGGGGCGATGGCTTGGGTGACCGTTCCCGCCCTGATCGGTCCGGTACTCGGACCCCCAGTAGGCGGGTTCATTGTGACCTATTGGTCGTGGCATTGGATTTTCTTTCTTAATCTACCCATTGGCTTGTTGGGGATTACACTCACGGCTCTTTATATAGGTAATATGCGCGAAGAAGACCCTGGATCGTTGGATCTTCGCGGTTTTTTTCTGATGGCGGCGGCGCTTGCCGGACTGGTCTGTGGCTTTGAAGCCGTGGGGCGCGACGTATTGTCTTCCAGTATTGTTGTGCTGTTGTTGTCCGTTGGAGCAATCAATCTTGGTCTCTATGCCCGCTATGCGCTACGACATAAAAATCCCATCGTTGATATACGGTTGTTCCAGATACCGACGTTTATGGCAGCAACCCTTGGTGGTTTGGTGTTCCGTATTGGTATTGGCGCGCTGCCGTTTCTTTTGCCGATGATGCTGCAATTGGGCTTTGGATTATCGGCGCTCAACTCCGGGCTGCTGACCTTTGCCAGCGCTGCGGGTGCACTCCTGATGAAGTTAACTGCCACCAGAATTATCCGGAAGTTCGGCTTTCGTCGCGTTTTGGTCGTGAATACGTATATTGCCAGCATTTATCTTTTGGGAATTGCATTTTTTCAGCCTGCAACGTCGCATCTCTTTATTTTATTTTTCCTATTGACGGGTGGTTTCTTTCGCTCGTTGCAATTTACCAGTATGAATACGCTCACCTATGCTGATATCCCGCCAGGTCTGATGAGCAAGGCCACAACTCTTGCTAGCATGCTTCAGCAATTGTCGCTAAGTCTCGGCGTTGGAATGGGAGCATTATTGCTGAATTTTACGATGCGCTGGCACGGGGTGACACATCCGGGACCGGGAGATTTTTGGCCCGCGATTCTGGGCGTTAGCATTATTTCAAGCCTGTCTGTTTTCTTCTTTTTACCACTTTCATCGAATGCGGGTGCTGAGATCAGTGGCTATGCGCCGCCTGAGACGGAAGTCAAAAGAACGGATCCCTAAGAGGTTGATTTCAACTGTGTGCGGATACCAAAACAGAATAAAATGTTTTGCTCTTGGCATCGTATCTTTATCTCAAGTTGAATAGCTTAACTTCTTATTCGTACAGTTTAGAATTGTTCGAGTAAACTTCCTCAACGACTAACATTTGGAGATTTCAATGCCAACACAAAATCATAAAGACGCTTCTGCTGCTTTACGCAAGGCCGCCGATCAACACGATGAAGCGGCGAAACAGTACGGTGCCGGCAACCAAGAAAAAGGCGCGTATCATTCTGAATCGGCACGCGGCCATCGCGTAGAAGCAGAAACATACTCACGCGAAGCCAGTAAAAAGCATGCAACGAATAACGGCAATGCCAAACGCTGATTTCTGTTTGTTCGCTTGTAGAGAACGCACCGGGACAGATGATGCCCTGGTGTGTCTTTATGTGCAGTAAAAGGATGCTCCATACGCCGACGGAAAACATGCAAAAGATATTTCCCTTTTGGCCCCAGGTTGTGCAGACACTATAATCGTTCAGTTCTGATGCCTTATTGGCCGTATCCCAGCCCTGCAGCATGGATCGCTCAGCAATTTATCGGTAACCAAAAATGATTATAAATATTTGATATGAATTATTCGTAAAATCTCCTCCAATTATTTTCCAGGAATTGTTTTTTAAAATTTCTCCCCATACGGTCGCAGTTCAACATCAATGAAGGAGATCCTTATGGATTTTGGAAAAGGCTTACTCTTGTGGTTGCTCGGCATGCCGCTCCCACTCATTTTATTGGTCGCCTTGTTTTGGCATCATTAATCTTAGACCTATTTAAATTCTAAACAGGGGACCACGCTATGCAAATCACACCTAGTCCAGAATACCAATCCCAGCATATGACAGAGCTTCTATCCCGAAAAAGACGGGGTGTTTACTGGTCTGCGATTTTTGGCGGCGCAATTGCGGCAACGGCCATCTCACTGGTATTGATCACGCTTGGAATAGGTCTTGGTTTTGGATCACTTTCACCGTGGTATGCTATGGGACCATCTGCCAAAACACTGACATTAATCGCGGCAATATGGATGATGGTGGTACAGTGGCTTGCATCGGTTCTGGGCGGCTATTTAACAGGCCGCCTCCGCAATCGCTGGCACGGCTTTCACGCAGATGAGGGGTATTTCAGGGATACAGTGCACGGATTTTTGACCTGGAGTGTAGCGACAATTTTGGTTGCGATCATTGTGTCAGCCGTCGCAACGCATGCCATACATGCGGGTGCCCATGGTGCTCCATTTGCTGGAATACCCGAACAACATATGGGTTCATCCCAGATCAGTCCTAATGCGGGCACAGATAGCATCATGTCTCAGGAAAGACCGGATGAAGAAAATAGAAGCACGCCTGAAGAAGTTCACAAAAACATATCACGCTTTGCATTATTTACCGCCCTTGCAATGATGGTGGGTGCCTTTGTTGCCAGCGCAGCGGCTGCCATGGGTGGCATTCACCGCGATGAATATGATGCCAAACTCTAAATTGGGCATAAAGCTGCTACAGGATGGGTGGGCAGTGAAAGATTTGCGGATTGAAACCCATGACAATCTAGTAAAAATCGCGGGCAGTCTGGATCTGCAGCATTTCGCAGAGGCGCGGGAAGCTTTGCAGCAGCGCGGCGGTAAAAGAGAGATTGACCTATCTGGCCTCACGCATCTCGATACGGCGGGTGCGTGGCTCCTGCTGCAGGCGGCAGGGCATGCGAAACTGGAACACCTGCGGCCGGAATATCAGACGCTGCTTGAATTGGTGAAAAAAGCAGCGCCCAAAAAGCAGCCCCTGCCGCATCCCTTGCCGGACTGGATGCAAACCATCATACGCCTAGGCAAAAATACACTGCAGCTCTGGCCCGCGGCTTATGAGTTTATTGCATTTATGGGCCATGCGATCGTGGCTTTGGGAAATATTATCCGCCGCCCGTCACGCCTGCGCTTGAATTCCATCACACATCACATGGAAGCCATCGGCATCAATGCCGTATTTATCGTCAGTCTGGTCGCGATGGTGATCAGCATTGTGATTGCCTATCAGGGGCAGGTGCAATTAAAGGCCGTGGGAGCTGAGCAATACACCGTCAACCTCATCGCGGTTTCGGTTTTGCGTGAAATGGGCGTGCTGCTCACCGCTATTATGATTGCAGGCCGTTCGGGGAGCGCCTTTACAGCTGAAATCGGTACCATGCGCGTGCGCCAAGAAGTGGATGCGCTGCAAACCATGGGGTTTGAGCCATTTGAACTTCTCGTTGTGCCGCGGTTGATCGCGTTGCTGCTGGTTCTGCCGTTGCTGACGGTGCTGGCGGATATTGTGGGGCTATTTGCGGGATCGTTTATCATGCATTCGCTCACTGGCATGTCGATACCTGAATATTTCCAACGCGTGCGCGATTCTGCCAGCTGGAAAGATTTCACTGTGGGAATGATCAAGGCACCTGTGTTCGCTTTTGTCATCGCCCTGGTGGGTTGTATGCATGGCCTCAAGGTATCCGGCTCGGCGGAAAGCGTCGGCAAGGAAACCACGGCATCGGTCGTGAAAGCAATTTTTCTGGTCCTGATGCTGGACGGTTTTTTCTCCATTTATTTTCAGCAGGTGGGACTATGACCGCGCGCCTGAAATCTGACATTATTTTATCAGCGCGCGGCATCACCAACCGGTTCGGCGCGCAGACGGTGCATGACAAATTAAATTTTGATGTCGCACGCGGTGAAATTATCGGTATTGCAGGTGGCTCCGGTTCCGGCAAATCCTTATTGCTGAAAACCTTAATCGGCCTCCATCGTTCGGATGCCGGACAGGTGGATATTCTGGGCAAGAATATTCAACAGTTGGCACCCGCCGAAACTGCTTTTTTATATGGAGTTTTGTTTCAGGAAGATGCGCTGTTTTCCTCCATGAGTGTTTTGCAAAATATTATGCTGCCGCTGCGCGAACATACATCGCTCAGCGAGTCTGAACAAATCGACATTGCACAAATAAAACTCGCGCTTGCGGGCTTGGATGCCAAAACCGGTGCAAAGTATCCGTCGGAATTGTCAGGCGGAATGACGCGCCGCGCCAGTATGGCGCGTGCACTGGCGCTGGATCCGCTGATTTTATTTCTGGATGAACCCACGTCAGGCCTTGATCCCATCAATGCGGCCGCGTTTGACGAATTGCTAATAAAATTAAATCATGCCCTGGGTGTTACGATTATCTTGGTTACACATGATCTGAATACGCTCTTCACCATTTGCGATCGCGTCGGAGTCTTGACTGATAAAAAAATTAGGATGGATAAAATGCAAAATTTGATCAAAAGCGATGATCCTTGGATCAAAGAATTTTTCACCGGCCCGCGCGGCCAAGGCGCAGCGATGGCTGCAAGGAGTGCACATGGAAACGGATAAAAATTATTTTCTGGTCGGCCTGTTTGTGATCGTCATGATCTCAGCTGCGCTGGGCTTTACGTTCTGGCTGGATTCCGGCGGACACGGCGGTTATGATCATTACCGCATTTATTTCTCAGATTCCGTGAGCGGCCTGAAGGAAGAAAGCGCCGTGCGCTTTCACGGCGTCAATGTGGGCAATGTTGAAAAAATTGTGATTGATCATGATAATCCCATGCTCATCCGCGTTGATATTCGCGTCGCCAGCCACACGCCTCTGCGCGCGGATACCAAGGCGTCGCTCCAACTCACGGGTATCAGCGGCGATGTTGATATTGAACTGTCAGGCGGTGATCCCAAGGCGCCTGAATTGGCAGCACAAAATAAAGACACGCCGGTTGAAATTCCAGCCGAGAAAAACATGATTAGCCAAGTGGCGAGTGACCTACCTGCCATTACGCATAAAGCGGATACGCTGCTTGAAAAACTGAATTACATTGCGGATCAGCTGGAAAAGATTTTCACCAACCAGAACGTGAAAGCCGTGAATAGCGTCGTCCACGGCCTTGATAAGAAAGTCGGTGATGATAGTCAACAAAATTAGGCCAATATTCAGAGGGGAATTTATAAAGTTATTTTCAGACCCCCCGGAACTGCGGGCCTGAGCGGGCAGGGGCGCCAAAATCTCTGGCAACCTGGAGATACTGGTGGTGTGTGTCGTCTGGAGCGAACGCGCCTCCCAGGCAATTCCCTGATAAACAGGGAAAATATAGGGAATTTTGATAATTTTGGCATGCCAGTCTGGCAACTGGCCTGTTTTTTCTCCAGTAATTCATGGGGTTATTAGCAGAAAAACCGGAATTACCTATAAAAATAACAGTGAAAATTTTATGCGGAACAGGGAATTTAATTATCGTATCAGGGATTTTCAGGATGTATCAGATACATGGTGTTCGGTTTCGGACTTGTACTAGGTTATTGCGGATACAGTATCGTGATTTAGTAAGGTTTGTTCGCTCATGTCTGTGGTCGTCGAACGTTCCTTTGCTTGGCTTGATAAATGCCGGCGTCTCTGGAAAAACTGTGAGCGATCTCTCAACAGCTCCCTCAACATGGTCGTCATCGCCTTCATGGCTCTCCTCCTCAGGAGATTATGAACAGGCTCTTAAATCCAAACCTTAACCGCCAGCATCGCCTCTAGAGAGAATAGGGCGAATTGACTCCAGGAGACGTCAGTGTCGTCTCTCTCCGGTTATGCCCGCAATAAGAATTAGAAGAGAACTTCCTACGGGCACAATTTTTTGATAACTCGGTATATGAGTGGCCTACGCGGTTCCGAATTTTCCCAGAGGAACTTATCAGTTGAATCGGGAAGTTGTACCGGAGCATTACTCCGAGGCCCTGACCATGGATCATTGGGCTGCAGGCCCGAGGCATTTCGACGAGATATAGGCTTAAGCGGTTCCGAATTTCCCCGGGGGAACTTATCAGTTGAATCGGGAAGTTGTACCGGAGCATTACTCCGAGGCCCTGACCATGGATCATTGGGCTGCAGGCGCAAAATATCTGGAGAAGGCGTCGCGGCGGGACTCTCTACCGTGTTCGGTTCTTGCATCGCATCTACAGGCAGTAGATTTGAAAAACGTAACGGTCTCATAGCTTCCGGTCGGCAACCATCCAATAAGTCGGTTATTCGGTTCTGAAACTCGCTTTCCGAAAGCCCAAAATATTCTGCAACGTCGCTTATCGGCGACCCACGGCCACTAACATATTCTCGAATATATCTTATACCAGTACGTCTGCGGGTAACGACCCCGCATATATCATCAAAAATTGCAACGAGGCCGAATTCATTTTGGGAATCATCTTTTATTTGCGAGGGTTGAGCATGCATTAAAATCCCGAAGATATGATGATTAATTTCTGAAACTCTAGCCTTTAGTTCTGGACTCTGCTGTACACTGATCCAACCAATCTCTCGAACGGCCACATTATAAGGCCTTAGACGCGTTCTCATCTCTGCCGCCGTTTGGCCAAATGGAAAATCTCCTGAATTGGATACCAGTTCAATAACCTTCCGGCCAGACTCCGTGTCCATGTTCCGATCCCCCCAATCTTGATATTTATCCCAATAAGTCTCCATTATTTCCTCACCAAGCATCATAGGATAATTGCGTATATAAATCATTAAGTATTTATATAGTTTTAGCTATATCTGATTTCCACTTGCTTTATCTTTAGTGGAACCTTCTTAAATGTCGCTGCATCGTCAAAGTGTTACAGCCCTCACAAAAAGCCAGCTGCAAAGCATATAACGTTGGTTTTATCGCTTCGAAAGCGTTGCAACAGACGATGAGACAAGCGTCTGCCGCTCGGCGGTTTGCGGTTAACCTTGATCGCTAGACGTGAGAAACTGGATTTGGGGCACATCAGCCGGATGATCAATTTAGCCTTTTTGGCACCGGATATTGTTGAAATGATTATGACCGGGCGACAACCTCCAGAACTCACGGCCCACAAGCTACTCAAGCAAATTGATTTACCCATGGATTGGGCGGAACAAAACCGCCTTTTAGGCACCGCCTGATCCTTAATTTGTTCCTATGTCTTGACCGTTTTTATGGCCTGCAGAGAGAATCTGCCAAAATCCATCAATCCACGCCCGGAAATATCTCTCTGAGGTCAAGGCTGTGAGCAAAGCCCCCGGAACTGCGGCCCTTAGCGGGCATCTGCCCCAGAATCTCTGGCGTCTATGAAATATTGGTGGTGTGTCTAGTCTGGAGCGAACGCACCTCAGGGCCAATTCCCTGATAAACAGGGAAAATACAAGGAATTTTGATGGTTTTGTTATGTGAGTTCGGCAGTCGCTCTGTTTTTTCTTCAGTAATTCATGGGGTTATTAGCAGAAAAACCGGAATTACCTATAAAAATAACAGTGAAAATTTTATGCGGAATAGGGAATTTAATTATCGTATCAGGGATTTTCAGAGACATATCAGAGTCCAGGAACAAGAGTTAATTGTAGTAGTAGCCGTCACACGAGTAGGCTTATCCTCGAAGGGTACCGTTATCGCACCGCGAACGATCGGCTGCGGCACGATAATAAGAACCGGATAGCCCAATAGGCGTTGCCATTAGCATCTTGCGATATCAAGAATTTGCCAGGCCCTGCATTTGTAGGGATTTGCAAATATGATGTTTGAGCCTTGCCATTGATCTGCACCGCTAATCCGTACAGAGAGTAGAAATATCCGGCGGGTGCAGTAACAGAGAGGAACTCTCCTCCCACATTGCTTGTTGACTGACCAACTACTCCTGGGCCACCGTTACTGATAAAAAATCCTCCAATGCCAGGCCCGAGTGCTTGACCAAAGGACCCATTGCCGTTGCCTGAACCGACTGCGGCAACACCACAAAAGTTGCTGGTGAAATCTCCACCTGGTCCACCAGAATTATTTGATCCATAGATGGTCTGTGCCTGCGCTGTAGACGCACCACAGTAGATAACAATCACTAAGACGATTCGAACGATTATTGAGATAGACATTTTTGATCTTTTCCCTTGTTCTCGATAAGTCCAGCACAGCCGACTGGACTGGCTGGTATGCAGGTCCGCTCATCCCGGTAACTTTTGCCGACCGAAAATCCTCTGCCGAATGCGCGCATTTTGCGGCGCTCTAGGTGCCGCACAGAGCAGACAAGCTGTGAAATGGACCTGAACTTCAGGTCGAGTTCTGCATAGACTTCCTCCTTTCGAAGTGTCGCTCGTTAGCGCTGCTTCAAAAAAGACTCGGCCTGTCGTGGCATCTAAATTGCGATAAACGCAAACACATTAAGATGATAATAGGCGCCAAGCCTCATCGCGGACCTAATTGTCGCACAATTTTGGCTTTCATGATATGGACACGGGATGAAGTTTCAGCGTCGTTTTTGACGTTCGTTTCGGCGACAGATGCGCCGATAATGAAATGCTTGACGTCACGCCATTTCGCTGCTATTTGTCACTCTGTGAAAAACTGCGCAATGTCGGTATGATGGACGAACCGGTATCAGACGAGTGGAAAGCACTTAGGCGGCAGGCAAAGGAACGTTTGACCGAGCACGGGAAAATCATACTCGAGACCCGCTTTCTCGGTGAGCGAACCAAGACCCAACAAGAACTCGCGGACCAATTCGGTATTTCGCTTGCTAGAGTGCGGCGTCTCGAAAGACGGGTGGCGGTGGCAATCCGTTCTGCTACGCGGAAGCCGGTGTGCCGGGCGCGCGAGTATCCCCTTTTACGGTCTTCTTCTGAACCTGTTGTTTAGGTAAAATGCTCTCGTCACCGCTCACGAGGTCCAGCCGCTCAGCATCTAAGACGGTTATAACGCCGTTACTTACGTGTACCAAACCATTCTGCTCCAGTCTCGAAAGGTGCCGATACACAGTCCTATCGGTAGCTGCCACGTAGCCTGCAATGTCTCGTGGCCTGATCGTACCCTTCAGGCGTTGACCTTCGTAGTCAGTTCCACGAATGGTAACGTGGACGGGAATACTCCCTCGAAAATCGTCACTCAGGAGATTGTAAAGGGTAAGTGCAACCCTACGGATGCCTGCGGGAATACTTAGAACCTCAGACCGCAGTCGCTCCAGATATATTTTCTTCGCCAGGATGGCCGATAAGTTTTGGTATATCGACGATTCCGTCCTGGCCTTGAGAATATTGGGCGGTAGCTCGATTAGGGTGCAGTCATCAGTAGCCCGGATATGAACACGATGTCGGTTAGGAGAGACGATGCCGATTTCGCCGAGAAGGTCGCCTGGTCCCCTAAAGGAAATGAAGAACTTGTCGTATTTCAAGACTTCCGTTTCACACCAAATCACCGTGTAGCCCTCAATAATGGCATATAGCATTTTGCCATCTCTTCGCCTTGTGCTTAGGTATCTAAGGTGCGAGCATTATTTTATTGCTTTACAAATGCTACATGTGATTATTATGGGCGGATGCAAGATAACACCGCCCCGAAACGCCGTAGAAGCCAGACCTAGTTCCAGAGAGGAATGCATACAGGCTGTTCAGGAGTACATTTTGGATCCTTCGACTAGCTGTACCATTCTGCCTGGTCGAAAGGGGCCGCGGATCGGGAAACGGGCACAGTCTCGATATGAGGAATGGCGTAAGAAAAATAGGAAGCCTCCCGCTTCAGCTATAAAATCATATGACAGATACGGATTTGCCACCTTCTATTGGGATGTCCGGGAAGCCATGAATGCTATGAAACTTTCGGAAAGTACCACTCAGCCCTCGCCTCAAACACTGGATAGCTCGCCGAGTTGAAATTATGCGCATCTATTCGTTTAGTAGCCGGAACCTCCACCGTGAAACCAACTCCCTTCATCATGAGAGCATCCCCCCACTCAGTCGCTCCGATCGCACATATTTTCTTGATCTTACCAATATCCCATATCTCATCGAGACCTCCGTTGACCAATTACCGGAGCATTTCGATAACGGCAATTCCCTTTGCAGGGTCGTGTAAGTCAACAATAACACTCTACACGTAATTGATCTTATTAAATTTGTTGCTTTTAAGAACTCCCCAGATTATCACACTGAGATGATAAACTTTAGAGACTTAACGCCAAAAGCTGCAGAAAACACCCAAAATTATCTTTTGAGCTGTATGGTGATTAAGAATATTCTTTCAAGGTATGACGACCTTAAACACACATTTAATGATCCCAATTTTCCAGAACTTCGCTTTCACGGGCAAAAAGCAGGACCATTAGTCATCGTTTCACAAGATCTGAAAAAGGAGGGCCATACGGCCTGCGCTCTATTCTGGCAGAACAGAATTATTCTGGATACTGAACGATACCAAAGTTTGGAAAAATTTGCAGGTTCTAATAAGAATATGATTTTAGACGATGAACCTGGCCAGAAAGTAATTTCTTCTCTTTTCCATGAAATTGCACATTTCGCGCAATTGATCGCACCCCGTGAAGTATCTGAAAAAGATTGGATCCAGAATATTTACATGATGGAACATCCCTTATTTAAAATCTATCTGGAAAATGATGCAAATGCTTTTGCAATATCTGTATTGGGTTATCCGGAACCAACTGGATCATATGAGGAAATTTTCCTCCGTCTTCTTCCAGATTGGGAATCTCCTAAAAAAAGAAGAACCTATTTTGAAGGGACGCAAAATTTTTTTCTTGACTTATACGGTGTTTGGCATCCTGAAGAATTACCGGGAGATAGGTGGGATCCGAGACATTTAGATCCTGATTATATTTTGGAAATGATATCAAAAACAAACGCAGAAAAAATAAAGCTTGGAATGGGTGGAATTGCGTTTCTAGACCAATATCTAACCTTTGAGAAACTAGGTAAATATATGCCAATGGATTTTGTTAATTTGGAAATACATGCATGTGGTTATCCAGCACGTAAGAACAAAACTACGATGCCAACGCTGCCTATTTGTGGAATATAGTTTAATTTGGAGGGTGTCTACGAACGCGAGGCTCAGCGGACTCCTGCAGCAGTGCTGTGCGATAAGGTCATAAATTAGGAGTTGTCTTGACTTTTCTATCAGCGAAGTTAATGCCTGCATTTGCCAATCTTCCAAAAACCCTTTCCACCGCACTGGGATTACCGGTTATTGTACAACCCAGAGTGACTTCGCCGGGCGCGCAACTATGCAATGTCGTATGGCTATAATTTTCACTACGGCGTGGAAGAAAACTCTGTTCTGTAAGAGCTTGTCCCGTCGCCAAACCATCGGGCGCAGGTTTATCAATTAAGGAGAGAGACGCTAGGGTTTGCTTGGTTGCTACCTCCAGATAAGGATATGCCTGTGATGGCTCCAGGTTTGCAAGCTTGGCTGCCAATACGGCAGTAGGTTTTAGGGTGCCACTAAGCGATGCTTGCGCATAGACGATATCTCCCTCAAAAAACCGCTTCGCAGTAATATTGGCGTTATGCGCACCAATTTCTAAAGAATGCACCATATATCTGATAAAATCTGCTCGCGTATGAATGCCAGCCCCTTTGAGGCAAGATAGAAGTAGTGGTGTCTGATCACGCAAAAAAGGATAGCTATCAAGTGGTTTACTCTTACGTATGCCGGGCTCTTTTTTGGGGAGAGGAGGGGATGAGTATGGCTTCGGCGATCGGACTCTTGCATAAGCCTCATATTCTGAAAGACCTGCGGTAAAAGCAATAATCTTGGCAGCTATACTGAGTTCATTTCTGGAAAGAATATTGCCAGCCAAGAAACCTCTAACAATTTTAGAGGCATGCTGATTACTACAATCTAGATCACCCATTACACGGTTAATTAAGCCTTCTGCTGTGCAGATGCCAATCTGCTGAAGTTCTTGAAGTAACGCTGGCGTTTTATCTGTCAAGAAAGGATAATCTCTAAGGGAAACCCCATGGCATGAATCTGACGCCGTATTCGGAGCCTTTAAAGCCATTTTTTGCTGTGAATGCTCGGTCGTTACGGCAGAAGGCGCAGACACTGCTGCAGCTGCGTGATTATAGGCTTGTTCTCCGTCTAAGCCTGCAAGTTTGGCAATCGAGATAGCAACTGGGGACAAAACAGTATGGGAATATCCTGTGTAGATCTTCCCATATTTTAAGTATAAATGAACCGATTTTCTAAGAGGCGGTTTCTCACCCTTTAACTCGCCATGAACCTTCTCAAGAAGACTCGCAGCGGTGTGGATATCCATAGCGTTGAGCCCCGCCAAAATTTTTGGCATTTCAATTGCCATAAACGGATAAGCACTGAGCATCTTGGCTGGTGCGCCTTTGTGCCCGTTTCTTTGCTTCTGCTCGAGAGGTGGAAATATTACAAATTCCGAATATACTTTATTTGCCTCTACGCCAGCTATTTGCGCTACACAAGCAGCAACTGGCCTGATCGGATTGCGAACAGCGCGCGGATAAGAGATATTTCCTCTTAAAAAGGATCTAATGCCGTCATTAGCATTCCGCTGACTAAGGTTTAAACTAGTTTGTACCCTTTGTACCAAATCTGCCCGCGTAGATATGTTTGCATGCTTTAATCCCTCAAGAAGCGTAGGCAGTCTTGCTGTTAAAAGAGAATATTCATCCAAGGGAGTAGCCTGTTTGCCCCTAGGTCCAGATTTGGGGATTGTTTTCGTTCTCCTATTGGAAGATTTAGGCTCGGTTGGGCTCACTACCGTAAATTCTGCATATACCTCATGCTCGTCCATACCCGCTATTTGCGCAATGCAAATAGCAACAGGTTTAATAACTCCACGTTCTGCTCGCTTGCCAATAATGCTGCCATTTAAGAAGACTCTCAAGTCTCTATCGGCACTCCGCTTGCTAAGCCCTAAGTTAGATTGAATTCTTTCCATTAGATCTGTTCGCGTATGAACATTGGCGTGTTTTAATCCCACGAGTAGACTGGGCAGTTTTTCTGTTAAGAAGGAGTATCGCTCTAAGACTGTAATTGGTTTGGGCGATGGTTTTGGTGCTGTCTTGGCTTTTGGGGGCGCTTTTTGTCGGATTGGGCGTAGGCGCGCTTGTTGGGGTTCGGAAGTCGAGCGAGAATAGTTAGAGGCAAGCGGGCGGATTTTTTCTGGCTTTGCGGCTTGTGTGGGCTGGCTTGTTGAAATAGAGGCCATACCGTTAGAGAGCCGAACACTTACTGGCGAAATGTATGGTTCATCATTATCCGGAACCGCATACTCTCTTAAAGCCCCTGCCTTCCTAAGCCTTGCAATTGCCTGAGTGTGCAATTGATAAACACGCGACTCTGAAACACCAATTCTTTTGCCTATTTCTCTAAAAGTAATGCCTTCTCCGTAATAATAAGTGATGACCCTCTGCTCCCGTTCAGGAAGCCGTTCAATTGCTCTACCTAGTACTTCTTGCAAGTTCCTTTTTTGAACTTGCTCAAAGACATCTGTTTCATCATCCCGTATCGTATCTGATAATGTAGTATTGGTATCTTCATAACTGACGGGAGATTCGAGTGAATATGTAAACGCACGTTCCATTAAAGCGTGATGCTCACGAATCTTATCGGGCTCAACTGACATCTCCATGGCCAACTCACGCAAACTTGGAGAACGGCCTAAAACTTCTTCTAACTGGAGATAAGTTGAAGCATATTTTTTCTCAAAGTCGCGAACACTCCGCGGAACCCAGTCTTCTTCCCTCAATGATTCTAGAATTGCCCCTCTGATAAGAGAAATTGCATAAGTCTCAAATTTAATTTTGCGGGTAGGATCAAACTGATCGACCGCTTTTATTAAGCCCTCCATGCCTACACCGATAATATCATCTCGCTCAACAGAAGGCGGCATCTTGCTAACATAACGTCCTGCCGTAATTTTGACCAAATGTTGATAACGTTCGATGAGCGTCCCTCTGACGCGGTTATCATGTTTAGAATCTTGCCAAAGATGGACCGATGGCGTTTCATGACGGTCTATGGGAAAATGAACTGCCCGTCTTCGGGTTGCCGCTATTTTTATCTCAGACATTTTCCTTAAAGCCTTTGATTAAAGAATTACCATCCGATCATAAGTAATTTCTTATGCAAAATCAAAATATTTTTATGTTTTATTTGCAATTAGGCGTTGCCAAGGGTTTTTAATTACAAATTATAGCCTGGCGGTCGCCGGATAGGGGCTTTTTTAGCCATGGCCACAACGATTTGCATTCCTTGCTGGTTACCATCTATCCATGCATGCTCTAGACCTATGACAAAATCTTTCCTATTCGAAGGCAGTCCGGGCTCTAAGCCTGCCGCCAATAACTCACTTCTAGACTGAGGGATTAGATTTGCTTTTACCCAAGGTTCTATCTGGTCTTTCAGAAGTTTTAACATCCCTGAGAAGCATATTCTTCCCAAAACCAGTTGAATTCTCTCAGACATACCACCCTTGGTTTTTTCTTGAAATAAATTGAATCTTCTTAAATCATTAATATGAAAGTATACGTTTTGTCTTTCATCAGCTGGGTCAAGATAACTAAAATCGGCTGCTTTTTGCAGGCCGTAGGTTTCCATGTAGGGATCTTGAGAAATCCCCTTTTGTGCAGCGAATCCAATCAAGGACATTCTAGCCGCTGTTTTTGTGCAGTTCTTCACAATATCGGAAAGAAAATGGTCAGTCGTATATAGTTTTGGAAATGTTGTCCCAAAGGTTCCCAGGACAATGCCGTTCACAACACCATACGCTTCGGCAAGCTTAAAAATATTGATCCAGCCACCATCCGGCCCATCTCCGACGGTGATATTTTCAAGAGGCCCAAATAATACTTTCTCCAACAACTGCATTTTTCTCTCCCAATAAGCATATATTCCAACCTAATAGCCATAATGCCGTCTAAAAAGCAAATTTTTATTAATCGGATAATGTTTTTTAGGGGGGCTCGTTTTAACTGGTCAAGTATGGGCGAATAGTACAATTGCTCCCATGCTCTGCATCCCATACAGACCACTCAGTGGGGCTGGCCGCCGAAGGGGTTATTTTTCTTGACATGGCAAGTTCTTTTTCATTAGATTGGACAAAATTTTTAACCATAGCTGGGGGAAGTATTATGTTGGTGAATGGTAGGACTCAAATGTGTCGACGCAAGGCTAAAGGAATTGTGAAGCGTGAGGATACGAAGATTGTCCCCTTTAAAATTGATAATGAGCAAGCT
>Ga0206797_1053_pt1 | contig 24243 bp, 26 predicted proteins | sample Alteio_BWOrgCont_69_FD_152894 | JGI IMG/M metagenome (GOLD analysis project Ga0206797, IMG submission 152894) | Enriched cells from forest soil in Barre Woods Harvard Forest LTER site, Petersham, Massachusetts, United States -... | ecosystem: Environmental > Terrestrial > Soil > Temperate forest >...
CTTGACAGATTTGTCAAGAGGCATTGTAGCTATGAGAGCCAATAATTACAAGAGGATGGTGCCGTTTGGCGTATCACTGAGGGTAAAACCAGCGCCTTCAATCTGTTGGCGAAGCATGTCTGCTTGCGACCAATCTTTTGCTTCACGTGCTTTTGAGCGAGTTTCTACCAATTGATGTATATGGTCTGGAACTAAGAATGGTGCAGGCTCTTGGGTAAGATTGAGGGAAAAAATGGTGTCAACATCAGTAAGAAATGCCTGGCGTGTAGCTTGAGTAAGCGGTGCATCCATGGCCTTCCAGACTACTGCTAACGCTTGGGCTGTATTGAGATCATCAGCAAGGGCAGCAATAAAACTTTCTTTAAATGGAGTACTATCTTCATCGCTCCCCTTTCCTTCTGCATGATATGCTCTGCGCAAACGTTGCAGGGTGCGATGAGCCACTTCTAAACCATCCCAGGTAAAATTCAATTTACTTCTGTAAGAAGCTGTATACGCAAAAAGCTTAAAGGCAATGGGATCAATATTAGCTTGCTCCAGGTCTTTAACGGTGTAGAGATTACCTAAGGATTTGGACATTTTCCCCCCGTCTACCAGGAGAAAATCAGCATGACACCAGTAGTGTGCCAAGGGTGCTTCGTAAGCAGTTTCACTCTGAGCAATTTCATTAGTGTGGTGGACTGGAATATGATCAACACCACCACAGTGGATATCAATAGTAGTGCCCAAACTAGCATGGATAATTGCTGAACATTCTAAGTGCCAACCTGGAAATCCTTTGCCCCAGGAACTTTCCCATTCCATGTCTCGGTGACTATTTTGGGGTGAAAACTTCCAGAGTGCAAAATCTGTTGCATGACGTTTTTCACCAATATCAATACGAGTACCCGCTTGTAGACCCTGAATATCTAGGTGTGCCAGCTTGCCGTAATCTATTAGCTTTGTACTATCAAAGTAGACACCATCAGAAGTAACATAGGTAAAGCCTTTCTGTTCAAGTAGATGGACAAGAGCAATTTGCTCCTCTATTTTATCGGTTGCGCGAATAAGCTGCTGAGGAATTTCCAGGTTTAACGTGTGCAAATCATCCAAAAAATAGCCCGTGTAACGTTTTGCTACATCCCAGGCAGTAATGCCATCACGTTTTGCCCCTACCTCAAGTTTGTCTTCTCCGCTATCAGCATCAGAGGTAAGGTGACCTACATCAGTAATATTCATCACCCGGTTCACTTCATAACCCAGATGGCGGAGTGTTTTAATTAAGACATCCTCAAAGGTAAAAGTGCGAATATTACCTAAGTGAGCGTACCCATAGACCGTTGGTCCACAGGTGTACATGGTCACTTTTCCCGGCACCTGCGGTGTAAAAGTTTCAACCTGGCGAGAAAGCGTGTTGAAGAGCTTAAATGGTGTCTTCTCCATCAAGGAGGTCCTCAAAAGTTAGCGGCCGGTCAATGAGTTCGCGGGGAATAAGGTGACTGGTACTCTTTTTTGTTGTAGGTGTATCTTCAACGGGAGCTGCTACTGCATCAATAACTTTAGCTAAGTCTTGTTCCTCTTGAGCTACTTTTTGATCAGGATCTTCAGGGATAGAATCATCAATATGAGCAAAATCTGCTCCATCTTCATCAGGAGTTTCTTGATCTTCTAGTTCAAGCGGATCAACAGCTCCTAGTTGGTCGTTTGGGTCGTTTTTGGTGGTTGCATCCATACTTACAGGTTATTGCGTCCCTCCAGTGCTCGTGCAAGGGTGGTAGGATCAGCATATTCAATATCACTGCCCATGGGAAGCCCCCGGGCAATCCTGGTGATAGTGAGTAACTTTTCCTGAACCAAGGGCTGAAAGCGCTGGGTGAGGTAATTTGCGGTAGCTTCGCCTTCTAGTGACGGATTTGTGGCCATAATGAGTTCAGTGTGTGCGGCAATCTCCTGACGTTTATTGAGACGGTCTTGTAGCAGTTGGATACGAAGTTGATCTGGTCCAATACCATCCATGGGCGAAAGAACGCCGCCAAGGACGTGATACAGTCCATGATAAAGGGCTGTGCGCTCCAGGGCAATAACATCAAGTGGTCCTTCTACCACGCAAATCTGATCTGCGCTTCTTCCAGGCTCCCTACAAACACCACAGAGAGGCTGGTCTGAGATGTTTCCGCATTGCTCACATGGTTGCAAACCAGTGCGAATACCATCAAGTGCCGTAATAAAACGGTTTACATCATACTCAGATTTCTGCAAAAGGTGGAAGGTCAACCTCCCTGCCATTTTACTCCCAATTCCTGGAAGACGATTAAAAGCATCAATGAGGTTTTGGACAGGTTCAGGGAGTTTTGCTGACATAGACTATTCTGGTTGGGGTGGAAGGGCAAAAGCAGCCAAAGCCTGTTCTTTGAATGGGAGTGGGGTTTCAGCGGCTTCCAGTTCTTCAATTTTCTTCAACATTTGTTCGCGCTTCCAAAGGGCAAAATCACAGGTTGGGTATCCACTACAACCAATAAATGCTCCTCTGCGAGCCTTTTTCCAAACAAGTTCTTTACCATCTTTAGGACAAATAAGACCAGTTGGCTGTGTGTTGTTAATAGGCTTAGTGGTTTTACATTCAGGAAAACCGGTGCAGGCCAGAAATTTTCCAAAGCGTCCCTGTTTGATAACCATAGGCTTGCCACAGTTTGGACAGATTTCATCAGTGGCTTCGGTCATATCAACTTTAGCAATTTTTTCTGTCTTTTCCTCAACTAAGGTGCGAAATGGTGTCCAGAAATCAGCAAGAGTCTTTTCGTACTGAGATGTGCCATCGGCAATGCCATCTAATTGATTTTCCATCTGAGCGGTAAAACCGGTATCGACAATATTAGGAAAATGTTCTGTTAATAGGTTGGTAACCTGAATACCAATAGGTTCAGGAATAAACCGACGCTGCTCAATGAGTACATATTTCCGCTGGTTAAGCGTGTCTATAGTTGGCGCATACGTGGAAGGACGACCAATACCGTATTCTTCTAGCACCTTAATAAGGGTTGCTTCTGTAAAACGTGGTGGTGGCTCTGTAAAATGCTGTTCTGACCGAAGTTCTTTAAGCGCCAAGATTTCTTTTTCGCTAAGCGCCGGTAGTTGCTGATCATCCGCTTTATCTTTTGAGGGGTAGGCAGCCATAAAACCCTGAAATACTACCCTTTGGCCGCTAGCCCGGAACTTTCCTTCTTCAGCCACAATAGTAACACTGGTTTGCTCAAGCTGTGCTTCAGTCATTTGCGAGGCAAGGGCGCGTGAGCGAATGAGGTCATAGACTTTTTGATCTGCTTCATCACTTCCCACATTAGTATTCTCTGAGTGAGTTGGTCGAATAGCTTCGTGCGCTTCTTGTGCCTGCTTAGATTTGGTTTGGTACTTTTGCGGAGCTTCTGGTACATAGGCAGCACCAAATGTTTCCTGAATATAGGTACGCATGGCGGCAACTGCTTCTGCAGCCATATCTACAGAATCTGTACGCATATAGGTGATGTGACCCGCTTCATAGAGACGCTGTGCTGAACGCATAGCTTGTTTGGCTGACATTCCTAAACGATTTACTGCATCCTGTTGATAGGTTGATGTGGTGTATGGAGCTGAGGGACGGCGGCGAACTGTTTTTTTCTCAATTTTGGTGACTTCATAGGCAGCCTTTTCCAAGGCTGTGCGGATGGCCGTAGCTTCTGCTTCACCGCCAATGGTGAGTTGCTCAATTTTTTTGCCAGCATACTCAACCAGCTTAGCGGTAAAGGCTGGTAGTGCGCTTCCCTGTACATCTGCTTCAATACTCCAGTACTCTATTGGTTTAAAGGCATTACGCTCTGTTTCTCTGTCTACAATAAGCCTGAGTGCAACAGATTGCACACGACCTGCAGACAGACCTTTATAGAGTTTTTTCCAGAGTACTGGTGAAAGTGTATAGCCTACCAAGCGGTCAAGAACACGGCGAGCCTGTTGAGCATCAACCAATTTGTAGTTAATTTCCCGTGGATGTGCTACGGCATAGGTAACAGCTGTTTTAGTGATTTCATCAAAAGTAATACGATGAACGGTAATATCTTTTGCTTTTTCCAGATCTAGTGCCTGCGCCACGTGCCACGCAATAGCTTCACCTTCTCTATCCAAGTCTGTTGCCAGATAGACCACTTTTTTATCTTTAAGCGCTGCCTTTAACTTCTTTAAGTTTGGGCGAGCCTTGGGTGGAATAACATACTGTGGAGTGAACTTTTCCTCAACATCTACGCCCAATTTGGAAGCAGGTAGATCTCTAATGTGACCCATACTAGCCAAAACTTGAAAATCATTACCTAAATATTTTTGAATGGTTCCCGCTTTAGCAGGCGACTCAACAATTACGAGATTACGTGCCATGTATTATTCTGAAGTGTTATATATCCATCTAATTCTAGCAGTGAAAGTGCTCCCTGCAATTGCGTGGCTGTAAGACCCATGTACGATTGTAACTTTTCTACCTGAGTTATTCCACGCAAGATGCAATCATAGAGAGTTGCCCCCGTTCCTGTCAATGCTGGTTTTAATGGCATTTGCGTGTAAAGCGGTAATGGCGCATTAAAATGTTGCACTATATCTGCTGGAGTAGAAACAATGTGTGCACCCTGTTTAGCCAGCCAATAACAGCCCTTATACTCTTCTCTAGTAATATCTCCCAGTACCACACAAATATCTCTTCCCTGCTGGAGTGCGTGCATACACGTGCTAATAGTTCCCGATTTTTCACCTGCCTGCACTACCACAGTAACTGCACTTAAACCAGAAATAATACGATTGCGCTGGGGAAAGTGATATGGCAGTGGTTCCATACTGGCAGGATATTCGCTCACTAAACAACCACCTGTTTCTACTATTTGCTTTGCTAAAGGCCGATGATAGCTTGGATAAATTTTTTCTAAACCAGCACCCAGCACCGCAATACACTTTCCTTCATATTGCAGTGCAATAGTGTGAGCTAAGGCATCTGCGCCATAAGCTAAGCCTGAAACAATGGTGAGACCAGCATGCACCAACACAGGAATAATGAGGCGAAGCACCTGTTCTGCATAGGCAGTTAATTTACGACTACCAACTACGCTAACACATTTACTTTTCAAAAGTTCAGTGTTTCCTTCTACATATAAAAAGTTAGGGGCCTGCGGAATGGCTTTGAGTAGCGATGGATAAAAAGGTGGGGTAAGGGTAGTCACTTCCCCACCATAGTGATGCTTAGAAAAAAATTAAAGGCTATTCCCGTCTTTTGATTTATGGAAAAGCTGAATTCCCTGTTGGTGAGCCTGTCTTCCAATTTCTTCTTGCAACAATTGTGAATAAAGGAGCAAACCAATGGATTCCATGCTGCCGTGCTGTTCCTTACCCAAAATATTGCCACCCCCTCTAATTTCTAAGTCACGCAGCGCTAAACTCCAACCACTTCCTAGCGTATCGGCTTCCACTAGTGCTTCTAAGCGTTGCTGAGCAGTTTGAGTAAGAGAGATGCTTTGCTCTTCCGTAAGTTCTTCATCTTCTTTTGTATGAATACTACCAGTAAGGAAGTAGGCATGTGCTTGAATATTGCGACGACCAACTCTTCCTCGCAGTTGATAGAGGTCTGAAAGACCAAAGCGCTCACTTCGCAAAACAATGAGCGTATTGGCAGTAGCGCTATCTAGCCCATGTTCAACAATGGTTGAGGCAACCAGAATGTCAGTGATGCTACCCATAAAGTTATTCATTTCACGTGCTAAAGCTACTTCGCTCATTTGCCCATGAGCCACGGCAATTTTTGCATCGGGGTAACCGGCCTGGCGCGCAAGCACCCTCAAACGCTCTGCAATGCCTTGCAACGGCAAGACACGATTGTAAACCACATAGATTTGCCCTTTGCGCGATAACTCCTCTTTTAGAGCTTCCTGGATACGATTTTCATTAAACGGTTCCACCACCGTAGTAACTGGCAAGCGACCATGTGGTGCGTGACGAAGAATACTTAATCCGCGCAAGCCAGAGAGACTCATGGATAAGGTGCGTGGAATTGGCGTTGCAGAAAGTGAAAGTACATCTAACGAAGGCCTGAGTTCTTTGAGCCGTTCCTTATGGATTACGCCAAATTTTTGCTCTTCATCAATAATAAGGAGTCCTAGATTTTTCCATTCAATATCTTTTCCCAGTACACGATGAGTTCCCACCACCATTTCAACTGAGCCCCGACGGATTCCGGCTAATGTAATGCCATCCTGTGCTTTTGTTAAGCGACTCATATGCGCAACGGTAATAGGAAGATTAGCAAAGCGCTCTTTTAAGACAGCAAAATGCTGCTCTACAAGTACTGTAGTTGGCGCAATAAATGCCACTTGCTTGCCAGCAGCCATCACAATTGCAGCGGCACGCATGGCAATTTCTGTTTTACCAAAGCCAACATCTCCGCAGAGTAACCGATCCATTGGTTGTTCTGAAGCTGTGAGATCAGTTTCAATTTCTTGGAATGAACGAGCTTGATCATTAGTTAGTTCAAATCCTGCAGAGTCATCTAGGATTTCCTGCCATTCAGCAGTTTTTTGGTAAGGCTGACGAGTATTGCGCTGACGTTCGGCATATATCTTAAGGAGACCTCGTGCAACCTTAATAAGGTCATGCTGCACACGCTCTTTAGTAGCTTGCCAGGCTTTGGAGTAGAGCCGGGTTAAGCGTGGGTGACGCATACCAATATAAGGCATTAATTCACCAAATCGTTCAAAAGGTACTAAGAGACGATCATTTCCTGCATATTCCAGGGCTATGTATACTTTTTCCTGATGTTCAAAATCTTCTTCGCGAAGAATACCACGGAAAATTCCTACACCGTGATACGGATGTACAATGTATTCTCCAGGATAGATAAGGCCGTGAGCGGTATTAAGGGCATTAGAGAAAATTTCAGGAGGTGTATTAATTACATGCCACTGATCTCCTTTGCGAACCTCAACTCTTTCTAGTACTTCACCTAAATAGTGAAAACGATACGGCGATACCTGCGCTGCCAGCCAGACAGAGAGCGTATCTCCATGTACAGCAAAATCACCTGGCTGCAATACTTCAGGTGCTTCACGATACCCCTCTTTTCTGAGGAAATAGAGGAGTTCAGTATAGTTTTTATAATTCATACTATTTCATACATAAGCACCAATATTCATACTTGACAATAAAAAGTGGCTCGTGTATACCATTATTAGATGATTTGATGCTTTAAGACCTGTATACCTATCTACGCGGCCAACAATCTTTGCCCCTCCTTTGGATTGGGTCCCTCGGGACCGGCACGTAGGTAGATATGTGGGTCTTTTTTCGTATTATTTATGTGAAAAACTAATCGGCAAGGAAGAGCAGAGCTCTTCAATATAAATCCTCAAAAGTTTTTCACATAAATAATACGAAAAAATGTAGATGCCTCTTATAGTATAGCTTCAATCATGATAAATAGTACTCTGTAGGTTACTTGACTTTTTGCCATAAATAATCTATAAGTACAGGCATGAGATTGTTAAAGGCTACGCACGAAAACCGAGTCATTTTTGTGGATTTTTCCGAAAACGTCCCCATTCCGGCGAAGGCTCGCAAAACAGAAAATGGAAGGCAGTGGAAACAACAGTCAACGCTTACCGAAACAGAGCCGGCCAACACCTTTGAGGGAGTACTACAAATCATTTCCCCTCTCTTCGATGAGCACATCATTTGCGGAGTGAGAGACGCCAACCCAAAACAGCTCCGGATGAAAGTTCCTGAAAATGAAGCCTTCACCGTTGAAGAATTGGTTAAGCTGCTCAATGCTACCGCTACCTAACCCCCGGCCTCCTCACTCTTGAGGAGGCCACATCTGTTTTAAGAGACTAAAAAAGGCCACCTTGCGGTGACCTATTCTTTTTTTAAACCTATTTTTCTACTTCAACACCCATTGAGCGAGCAGTACCAGCAATGACGAGCTTAGCAGCTTCAATATCACGGGCGCTGAGGTCTACCATTTTGCGCTCGGCAATTTGGGTGATTTGAGCTTGTGATAGTTTGCCAACTTTAATTTTCTTTGGGTTTGCTGAGGCAGTAGTTAAACCAAGTGCTTCTTTGATGAGAATAGAGGCAGGTGGTTGCTTCAAGATAAAATCAAAAGTACGATCTTCATAAATAGTAATCACACACGGAATAGTAGTGTTTCCCATTTGACGAGTTGCCTCGTTAAACTTCGTACAAAATTCCATGATATTTACGCCTTGAGGACCAAGGGCAGTACCAACTGGAGGTGCAGGATTTGCCTTTCCAGCAGGACATTGCAGTTTGACTACAGCCTTAATAGGCTTTTTGCTTACAGCCATATGAATAATTAAACGTTTTTGAGTTGGAGATAATCAAGTAACACAGGAGTTTCACGACCAAACATGGAAACCAAAACTTTGATTTTACCCTTTTCAAGATCAATGTCTTCAACCTTGGCTTGGAAGCCTTTCAGGGCGCCATCGGTAATTTCCACAAGATCACCTTTTTGAAGTTCAATCTTGTATTTAGGCTCATCTTGGCCCATGCGCTTCTTGATGACGTCTACCTCCTGCTGTGAAAGCGGAGTAGGACGAACACCAAAGCCCAAGAAACCGGTAACATTTGGGGTGTTACGCACAATGTACCAAGAATCGTCCGTGACAATCATATCTACCATAACATAGCCAGGGAAAATTTTCTTTTCCACTGTGCGACGCTTGCCGTTTTTGATTTCAATTTGCTTTTCAATAGGAACCATGACATCAAAAACCTTGTCCTGCATAGTGAGTGACTCAATGCGCTGACGTAGGTTTTGGGCTACTTGGTCTTCATATCCAGCATAGGTATGAATTGCATACCAGTTCCGTTCACCGGACTGTTTTCCACTAGAGCGACGCAAACTGAAAGAGGTGTCTTCCGCCATACGGTATTACTTGATAATGAGGCCAAGCCCCTTGATGAAAATAAAATCAAATGCAGCAATAACAGCACTTGCTAACGCCAATCCAATGATAACACTGAAAAAATACTTCCCAACGGTAGCTGGCGTAGGCCAACTGACTTTTTTTAGTTCAGTAAGCACTCCCTGGAAGTATTGTACCAGTTTCATATGATTAGGCAGCGTTAATTGCCGTAATTCTCAGCTTGGTAAACAACTGACGATGACCCAGGGTACGGTGCTGACGCTTCTTAGACTTAAAGGTAAAAACGCGAATTTTATCGCCCTTTCCCTGTTCAAGTACGGTTGCTACCACAGATGCTTTTGCCAGATCTTTCATATCAAGCATGGTGTTCTTGGCGTCTGCAGCCATAACAACAGAAGTCAGTGTAATACTGTCCCCTTCTTGAGCAATAAGTTTTTCAACCGAAATTTCACTGCCAACAGCAACGGTATATTGTTTGCCACCGGTAGCGATAACGGCCTTCGTGAGTGATGATGCGGCTGGTGCCATACAAAAAAGAAACTTGCGCGTTTAGATTCCGATTTACTCTATCAGATTACTTTTAGAAGGTCAAACGCTTAGAGCGCACCACAATTGCTTGAGCCAATCCAAGTCCTATACAGTATGTCACAAAAGCGGTTCCACCATAACTAACAAAAGGGAGCGGAATACCCGTAACAGGCATAATACCAATATTCATCCCCACATTTTGGAGTACCTGAAAAACAATCATGGTGGCCATACCAATACAAACTAAATAGCCAAATTCATCTTGCGCCACCTTTGCTGCCTGTAAAAGGCGAAAAACCAGCACAATAAATAAAAGAATAAGACCGTAAGAGCCAACCATACCCCAAGCTTCAGCAATAGCTGCAAAAATAAAGTCTGATTGTACTACAGGCAGGAAGTTTAATTGTGACTGACTACCATTTCCTAGACCCTGTCCCAATAAACCACCAGCGCCCACTGCAATCTTTGACTGCTCAACGTTGTAGCCACTGCCACTTGCATCGTGAGTTGGGTCAAGAAAGCTGGCCAGCCGCTCCTTCTGATAGCTTTTCAAAAGGTGTCCAAATGGCTCTACATTCTTAAATGAGAGGCCGATACTCACCACCGCTAGCACAACCACCCCAATAACTAAAAACCGCTGCCAGCGTTGAAGACGAGCATGTAAAAAAATACTAACCGCCAATACGGTAATGATGACGGCAGTACCAAAATCAGGCTGCAACATAATGAGAACAATGGGCACCATAAAGGTTGCCGCTGCAATGAGAAATTGACTATTTTTCACCTTAGCTCCTCTTGTTTGTAGCACACTGGCCAATACCACAATGAGGGCAATCTTTGCCACTTCCCCTGGTTCAAATTGGAATGGTCCAATATTAATCCAGCTGGTGGCACCAAATTGTTTCGTCCCAATAAAGATGGTAGCCAAGAGAAGTACCATGACAATACCGTAAATCCACCAGCGCCAAGCTCGCCAAGCTCTGTAATCAACAAATGTTAGAATACCCATGGCCAAAAAACCAACGACGACAAAAATACCCTGCCGAATAGCTAAAGAATCACCTTGGTTATCAACAGTTAAAACATAGATAAAAATAATACTGATAATACTCAGCAGCACCGGAATAATAAACAGGAATGGATCGAAAGTTTTAAGCCGACTCCACATGTTACTGATGGAAACTTACCGGAATAACGGTACCATTGACGGTAATTTCTTCAGTGCCCTCATGGGCCCAGCTTTCATCGGTAAAACTAAAGAAACCATCTCTGAGAAGCGCCGGATATACTTCACACCATGCCAGAACTGTTTGTTTGTGCGTAGGACCAATGATAAGAGTAACTACTTGTCCAGGCTGCAAATTTGCTTGCTTACGGAGGCTTTGAAGATTACGTAAGAATTCACGCGCTTCACCTTTTAGCAGCAGGTCATCAGTAATGACTGTGTCAAAGCCAACAGTTAACGAACCTTCTGTTTTTTGTGGATATACCGCCTCAACCACAGTAGTTTGCTTAACACTTTCCACATTCAGCTCTTCAGCTAGTGATTCGGCCAGATCTACCGGAAGTTCTGTCGCTAAACCTTCAATGAACACTGTAGCTAGTGGCTGGCGTACCTTCAATTTTTCCTGAGCACGAACAGCCAAACCAAGCTCAACCGCCTCCCGAACCCCTGTCATGGTTACTTCCTTTTGTTCATTGTACCAACCAGTAAGGCTTGGCCAGGCTACCAGATGAATTGAAAGTGGCGCTGTTTCAGAGCGAAGCGTTTGGTAAATATACTCTGTCATAAAGGGAGCCATAGGCGCCATCATGAGGGACAAATTAGAGAGAAGACTATGAAAAACAGTAAAAAATGCTTGGCCTTCCCGTTTGCGTGAACGACGTAAATACCAGGTTGAAAGATCTTGAATGTAATCTTCTAAGGCTCGGCCTGCGCGCAAAAAATCAAACTGATCGTAGTGTTCAGTTACTTTCGTAAGTACGGCTTCCTGTCTACTGAGTACCCAAGTATCTAAGCTTGTTAGTTTTCCATCTTTTTGGAAGGCACGAAGCTCATCTTCTGGTAGAGAAGGAGCTTTAAAGTTAGCTAAGTTAGCGTAGGTAACAAAATAATTGAACATGTTCCAGAGTGGCAAGAGTGATTTTCTGAAACTGGTTTGCAACTCTTTAAAACCAAAGGCTTTGGTTTCCCCGGGCGAGTTTACCGTGAAGATAAACCAGCGCACAGCATCAGCGCCACAGACAGCAAAGGCATCAGATGGCACAATAATGTTCCCAATAGATTTGGACATTTTTTTGCCGTTTTCGTCCACCAAATGACCCATGCAGATAACATTTTTGTAGGGAGAAACACCCTTCAGGATAGTACTAATGGCCATGAGGGAATAAAACCAACCCCGAGTTTGATCAATGGCTTCTGCAATGTAATCAGCAGGAAATTCGCCCATGGCTACACGGCCGGAAGCAAATGGCAGGGCACCTGAATCAAACCAGACATCTAATACATAGGGTTCACGGAGGTATTCTTCACCGCTTTTTACCAGAATTATATCGTCAATGAATGGGCGATGTGGGTCAAAATTGGCCGGTACTTGTGCAGGATCTTTGGCTAGGGTTCGTAATTCATCAAGTGAACCTATACAAATACGTTTGCCACTAGCACTTACCCAAATAGGTAATGGCGTTCCCCAAAAACGTTCCCGCGAAATTGCCCAATCACGTGCTTCTTTAATGAAATCACCAAAACGACCTTCACGGATGTGCTCAGGAATCCAGTTTACGTGTGAATTACTCTCTTGCAGTTCTTTACGAAGCCTAGACATGCCAATGTACCAAGAATCTTTCGCATAGTAGACTAGTGGGGTTTTGCAACGCCAGCAGTGCGGATAACTGTGGGTAATGGTTTGTTTGGCGTAAAGGCGGTCTTTTTCAGTGAGCGATTTTAAGATTGGCACCAAGGCATCACGAATATACATGCCAGCAAATTCTGGCACTGCTTCATTAAAATTTCCTTGCAGATTGACCGTATGGAACATAGTGAGCCCTTCACGCTGTCCCATAACAAAGTCATCCTCACCATACATGCAAGCACTATGCACAATGCCGGAACCATCAGTAGTGGTAACAAAATCTGCCGAAACGGTGATGAAATGCTTACCCAGTTGATTATCCATGATTCCTGGGAAAAGTGGTTCATAGGCAATACCTAATAAATCTTTACCCAAGTGTTCTTCAACAATAACGTAGTCCCCTTTCAAAATACTCAGCCGTTCTTTAGCTAATACATACTCTTTATCCTCTTGGCAAACCACTACATATTCAATATTAGGACCCAGAGCTAAAGCCACATGGCCAGGCAGCGTCCAGGGAGTAGTAGTCCAGGCAATAAACGAACGCTTTGGATTATCCTTCATAGGAAATGTCACGTACACAGAAACGTCTTTTACATCTTGATATTCCATGGCCACTTCTGCTGCGGAAAGACCAGTGCCACACCGTGGGCAGTACGGAAGAATTTTATAATCTTTAAAAACCAAATCTTTTTCGTGGATTTGTTTTAAGACTGACCAAACACCTTCAATATATGAGGTGTCATAGGTGCTAAAAGAATTTTCCATATCCATCCAACGCCCCACGCGTACGATGAATTTGTCCCAATCTTGCTTGAATTCCCAAACACTGGTGCGACAAGCTTCATTAAACTTAGCAATACTGGCAGCTTCGTTGCCAGGAACTAGGTTGAGAATTTCTTTTTTGCCACTAAGGCCCAGAGCTTTTTCAACTTGCACTTCTACGGGCAGGCCATGAGTATCCCAAACTGGCTGACGCGTAACATACTTGCCGCGCATAACTTGGTATCTGCAGGCTACATCTTTAAAGGAACTGGGAAGTGCGTGGTGAAGTGCCGGACGGGCGTTGGCGGTTGGTGGTCCATCGTAAAAGACAAAGCGCTCGCTGTCTTTATTTTGTTCGAGGGTTTTTTCAAAAACGGTGTTTTCTTGCCAAAATTTAAGAGTTTCTTCTTCCAGTTCGGCAAAATTGGGACTGGTAGGAACGGATTTAAACATAAAGAGCTAATTTATCGTCCAGGGCGGCATTTACCAAGGCATCAGCCATTTTATTGTGCTCGCGACGGACATGAGTAAAGGTATACGGAAGGTTGAGAGCCTTGAGGCCTACTAACACTTTTTGAGCAAGTTCTTGGAGGGTAGGCTCCTTAATGCGATACTCGCCGCGCAACTGTTTGACGACAAGTTCACTATCCAACAAAAATGAGAGGGAGGAAAATTGCGGTTTGCCCGCAATAATAATATTTTCAATTAAGGCAATTGCTTCAATAACAGCAGAGTATTCAGCTACGTTATTGGTAGTATCACCAATGCAACGGCCGTGTTTGAGCTCAAAATCCCCCACTTCTAGGTGCACGCCAACAGCTGCAGGGCCTGGGTTGCTGCGAGCGCCGCCGTCAGTATGTATGGTGAGGGTTTGCATACCTGTCATACTACGCAATTTTCTAGAGAATTTCTAGATACTTCTTATCTATTTAAATTTTGTTATAGTGTAGCCACACAAAGCGGCATTACCAGCTGAGTTAGTGGGTCCTTGTCTGAAAAGACGGAGACAGTAATCGCGATACTTCCTCTAACTAACTACTCGTGAAACAGCTGCTGCGAGCCAGTGTACGTTTCATGCTTTGTGCCATCTTCCGGCTTAGGGTTTTATCCTAAGCTTTTTTGTTTTCCCAAATACGTAATTTTGCACTTCTACTCCTGGGATTATCTGCTTGTTCTTCTTTAGAAGCAATAACTGGTTTCTTGGTAATCACTACCCCAAAACCGGCGGCCTCAGCTTGCCGAAACATATGTTTCACAATTCTATCTTCCAGCGAATGAAAACTAATCACGGCCAGACGGCCACCAGGTGCTAACACTGAAAAAGAAGCTTCAATTCCCATTTCTAGTGCATCTAATTCCCTATTCACCTCAATGCGAAGCGCCTGAAAAACCCGAGTAGCCGGATGCGGATGCTTGGAGCGCAACCCAACTGGATAACACTCAACCAAAAAGTCAGCCAACTCTTTTGTGGTGTAAAAAGGATGTTTTTTACGATGCTGGACAATTTTTCGCGCAATAGTTTTAGAAAAACGCTCTTCACCATAGTGACTGAACAAATTGACCAGTTTAAATTCCAGCCACGTATTTACAATAGTAGCTGCCGTTACCGTATTTTCTGGGTCCATGCGCATATCCAGGGGTCCATCTTGTTGGAAGGAAAAGCCGCGACCTGCTATATCAATTTGTAGACTAGAAACGCCAATATCCATTAAGATTCCCTTAAAAAGTGGGAGTGCGTGCTCTTTAGCAATCACTGCTAAATCTTGAAAATTCCCTAACAGAAGCTCTGCCTGTGGTACACGCTCTTTAGCAATTTCTAAGGCTTCAGGATCTTGATCAATACCGTAGAAAATCGCTTTGGGAAAGTGTGCAATTAGTTTTTTACTATGTCCACCCAACCCCATGGTGGCATCCAAAAAAGCATCCCCTTTCTGGAGGGAAAAAGCGCTCACCACTTCTGTGAGAAGAACGGGTATATGTTCAGGCATAGATTATCGGCAGGCGGTAGGAGGAGTGGTATCCGGGCTACACAATCCAAGCGCATTAAAGGTTTCAGTAGTTGGAGTGGTCACTGTACCAGATGGGCGAATAATTGTTAAGCTACTGCTTTGCGTGCCGTCGGCGGCAACACCTGTTGTTTCCATGGTAGTATAGCCTTTATCAAGAATAAACGGTCCTGTTCCTGCTTGTGCTGCGGCTGTCATCACATCAGTAGTGTTGGTTGGAGTAGTACCAGCGGTATAGACATAGTTACTAAAAGTAACAGTACCGGCGCTTAATGTAGGGAAAGAGTTGACACCATTCTGCGCTGGTTGACAAACATTGTTAGTGTCACAGAAGACTGCGCTAAATGTAGCTAGTGCAGCCGGATTTGCTGTAAACGTAATCTCTGCAGTTCCCTTAATGGTGAGCGTAACCGTACCTGCGCCGTTAGGGTTAATATCTTGGTTTTGATAGGTATATGAATTAGCTATCACAAAGCGTCGAATGGTCAACTCATAGTAGGGACAATTTGAATCAGGAGTAGTGAGCTGAGCATATTGCGAACCAGTTCCATCTTGCACCCATTGACTACAAGCAGGTGTAGTACCAGTTTGAAAACCCCGAATGCGGGCTGTAAGACTAGCTGAAGTGCCCACACCATACTCAGTAGTACCTCCCTGCAAACGAAGGAGCCCTTCTTGCATAGCACTTTGCTGCATTTCAACAGCAATATGACTACTCTCTAAGGCGCTGCGCTGCCGGGCAGCGTTTAAGAGCGCACTACTCCCCGCCAATAAAATGACCGAAATGACCGCCATCATGAGCAGTACAAACACCAAAGATGATCCTGAGCGAGAAATTCTCATTGGGAAAGACGGTTAAGATCAATGCGTAAGACAATAGGAGCGCCCGCAGGATCATTCACACTATCCTGTGCGCTCATTTCTACGCGAAGATTGTTGAAAAGGGCGGTAAAGGTTGGATCGGTTTGGCTCACATTGGGCTGCACCTGAGTAAAGAGAAGGTCTTGAACGGTGCTTTGGGCATCGGTTATTTCATCGGCAGCTGGAATAGTTCCCCAGGTATAGCCAGAGTTACTGAAGAGAGATTCTAATGCTGTGCCATTTGGTGGTACACCATTTATGGCAACTGGGCAGGAAACACTGGTAACCCCTGCAAGTAAACTTGGCGCTGCGCTGGTTTGAGTATATGGTAAACGGAAACGGAATAACTCATTATTACTCAAGCAGTAGAGTCGCCACTCTGTATCAGTATTTCCTGAAGCATCTACAACATTCCGTCGAATAGCAAGTACTGAATTACTTGAGCCACCTGCAGTATTTAAGATTACCACCGTTGGGTCAGCAGATGTGTAGGCCTGACTATTTTGAAAATCATCACTAAACTGTGCTTCTGCTTGGCGAAGTTGCCCCGCTAAAGCTTGACTTCCTTTCCGCGTTACCTGTAATTTGCTTACTCCAGTAAAAATACTCACCGTCAGCCCGGCAATGACCACAAAAAGTGATGCTGTAATTAACAGCTCTAGAAGGGTAAAACCTGTTTTTTGGGAAGTGTAATGTTTCATGCTAGTTTGGCGTTACAGGATTTGTGACACTACCCGTACCCCCAGTGCCGCCAGTGCCTCCCGTTCCGCCAGTGCCCCCTGTTCCTCCGGTACCGCCGCCGGAAGAAGCTGGTACGTAATCAGTCAAGAGAACTGTTCGCTGTACCACTAAGCCGGTAGAAAGATTGGTCACTTTTGCCGTAAGCTGGTACGTACCAGTGGTTTGCTGATTGATAATAGGAAGCTCATCAATGGTGAGAAGGCGGTTGTAATAATCATAGTTAGTGTTTCCATTGGAAAGATTACCGCCATTAGTACTCACTGTAGTGGAATCAATAATAAGACGACTATCCTGGTCAGTAGCAGGCGCACGATTCACCGCAATGGCATCACCTGAGGTAAAGAGATTCATTAGATACTGCGGACCGCCTACTTTGTCTGCATAGCTATAGCAATTATGGGTAGTAACACCAATTCCTGCATCCCCCACTCCCTGCACACACCAAGAAATAGTCAGCGGCCCAATGGTTGAACTAGCATACGGAATAATAGAGTAAGAAGTACCGGGCGTACCTAAGCGAAAATAGGCCTGCAAACTAGTTGAGGCACCACCGGTAGTGCGCTGTACCGATTGTTGCGTCATTTCTACTAAGCGAATACCCTCGTCGGCTAAATTGGTAGCCTGAATACTATCGTCACTCTGCTGATTAGCTAAGAAAATTACCCGACTAATTTGGGTGCCCGCCACAATACCTGCCACCACAATTCCCAAAGCAATCAATGTTTCTAAAAGGGTAAACCCGGGACGTTTCATAAACAGCTCTGACTAGTAATAATTACTGGCGCTCCGCCTTGTCCTACACAGATATTAGTGGTCAAGGTGCTATTTACTACGCTTGCTACAGCAAGAGAAACTGGCATACCGCTAGTAGGATCAGTACTAGTAATTCGCGTACTCACGCTGTCAGCGGCCAAATATTCAACTGGTACTCCTTTTTCAGTCACCCCAAAATAAATGCGAAACTGCGGTAGATTCAAATTACTAATTCCAGTGGTTTGAATAGGTGTAGCAAGTTGATCATTAGGACTATTCAAGACTAGGTTGGAAAGAGAGTTGGAGGCATCAAAAGCCATTACAGAACAGGTTTGCTGATTGTTATCATCTGGCCCAGATAGGCTTGCAGCCGTCCATCGCACAGCCAATGCATTGTTATTGGCATCGGGAGTTAAAAGCCCTGCCGTAGGTGCTGCCGCCATAGATTGAGCCGCTTGAATACAAGCTGCCACTTTCTCTGTTTCAGTGAAAAAATCTTGTTGATCTAAAAGTGTGTTAAAGCGCGGAATAGCAATACCAGCCAGAATGAATGAAACTGAAAGTGCAATAGCTAGTTCAATGATAGTGAAACCGCGTTTTTGCATGGCAAATTAGAAGGTGATTCCGCTCATACTAGTATACCAACTAATGAGTTGATTTCCCCATAGTAAAGCTAACAGTGCGCCCATAAATAAGAATGGCCCAAAAGGAATAGCGCTTTCCCAGCTTCTTTTCTTAATCACCGTAAAAACAACGCCAAAGATGGCACCGGCAAAAATAGCGGCAACCAACGTCACAAATATAGAAGGATACGGACACAACGCCCCAAGTGCTGCACCAAGCCAAAGATCTCCCTCACCCATGCCATCTTGGCGCATGAGAAGAAGCCAGCCATACTTTACAATTGCTAATACTCCCCCACCCACCACTACGCCAATAAGAATGTTGAGAGCTGTTGTTTTGAGTAATACTTGTGCCAGCACCGCAAGTCCACCACCAATGAGTACGTATTCCACAGGAATAAGCTGGGTGCGAAGATCAATGACACACGCACAGAAGAAAAAGAAAAAGCTGAAAGCAAAACAGAGGGCAATACCAATGTTTCCTGTAAGAGTTGCGGCAAAGAAGAACAATACACCCATAGCAATTTCCACTAATGGGTACTGCATGCTGATTTTTTTGTGGCAAGAGCGACACTTGCCTCCCTGCGCAAAATAACTTAGTACCGGAATAAGTTCGTACCATTGCAGAATATGGTGACAGTGTGGACATTCAGAACGGCCAGTAAGGATTGAGGAACGCCGGTCATCGCGAAGAATAACCACATTGGCAAATGAACCAAAGATTACACCAAAAATAGCAAAGAGAGCAGGTATCATGTAATTATTCTAACAGCGTCGGAGAGTACTTACTACTTTGCAATAGGTTTGCTTCATGCGGTATAGTAACTATATGTCGCAAGAACACCCTCTGATTGTCACTGATATTCGCAAGAATTTTGAGAAGGTCCAGGCTGTTCGTGGTCTTTCGTTTACTGTTAAGGCTGGTGAAGTACTGGGTATTGTGGGGCCCAATGGTGCTGGCAAAACAACCACCATTAAAATAATTTTGGGACTTCTGGAAGCAGATAAAGGTACTATCAGTCTTTTTGGTAGTACCAGCGAAGACCTGCAAGTTCGCAAGCGGATTGGCTATATGCCAGAAAATCCTTCGTTCTATAAACACCTCACCGGCAGAGAACTTTTGCTGTTTGCTGCTTCACTTTTTGAAATTCCATCAGCCACTGCTAAAACAAAAGCGCAAGATTTAATTAAAATGGTGGGACTGAGTAAAGCAGCTGATCGTGCACTGCAAGGTTACTCTAAAGGAATGCTCCAACGTATCTGTTTGGCGCAAGCTCTCATCAATGATCCTGATCTCTTGTTTCTTGACGAACCATTAGACGGACTAGACCCGTTGGGCCGTATTCAAATGCGAGAAATTCTCCTTAGTGTGAAAGAAAAAGGTACAGCAATTGTCTTCAACTCACACATTCTGAGTGATGTAGCCGCCGTAAGCACCCATATTGCCATTATGGATAAAGGGCAAATTGTGAAGCACGACACTGTTAAAAAACTAGTACCGGCTGGTAAAACCCTAGAAGACGTTTTTATGGCCACCGTAGCCGATAGCAAGGAGGAAGCATGAAAATTATCTGGAGCATTGCCTCTGCTACCTATAGAGAAATTATTAGAGAGCGTCTGCTCTACGGTATTTTTCTCATTGCTGCCCTTATTACAGGAGCAAGTTTCTTTCTCTCCACTATTTCCTTTGACCAAAATGTTCGTGTCCTCCAAGATATTGGATTAGCTAGTATTCATGTACTCACCCTTTTCATTACCGTCTTTGTGGCCACAAATTCGTTAAGCCGGGACGTAGATCGTCGGGCGCTCTACTTCCTCTTTCCTAAGCCAGTCAGTCGTATGCACTATGTGTTAGGTAAATATGTTGGTTTTATTCTCTTCATGATTACTACCTTGGTTATCTTAGGTGGTCTCTTTTCTGTGGGCTTAGCCGTTATTGATACCCATGTTCTGCTTGCGGCCGGTATTAATATTATGTATAGCTTTTTGGAAATTAGTCTACTCTTGGCGCTAGCTACTCTTTTTGCCAGTTTTACCGCCCCGCTTAACGCTTCACTTTATACACTGGCAATTTACTTTGTGGGCCACTCCCAGAGTAGTCTCCGTACGTTTGTTGCCCAACTCAATAACGGATTCTTAAATGCAGTAATTAAAACGGTCTACTATGTACTGCCAAATTTGGAAAAATTTGATGTACGAAAAGCCACCCTTTATCAAGTTCCCATTCCCCACAGCCAAGTATTCTGGACCCTTATATATTGGGCACTCTACCTGGCAATTGCTCTCTATCTTGCCGTGTTGGTGACTAAAAAACGTGAACTCTAAGGGTCATGTTCACCCAGTTTCGTCTTAACCGCTTTCATTATTGGTTCCTCTCCCTACTTGTTCTGGCTTCTCTAATTTCTGTGCAAGCAAACTATGATCACTATACGGGAAGCTTTGCCACTGACACTCAAATTACCATTTTTAAGAATAGTCAGCCACTCATACCATCAGTAAAAGCACTGCAGCTATTAAGTCTTAATGATCAGCCCCTTATGGCTGATATTATTTGGCTTCAGACCATTCAATATTTTGGCAGTAATAGTCCGTACGCAAACTATCCGGCTCTTGGTTCAATGGTAAATACTGTGAGTGAGCTTGATCCTAAATTTGCCTACCCAGACCAGTTTGGCATGGTAGTACTCCCATTCATTGGTCAGGCTGATACTGCTGAAGAAGTAGGGCTGCGTGCACAACAAAACATTCCTGATGACGGTATTCTTACCTACTACCTAGCAACTGTTTATCAACTAAATATTAAAGATTATAAAAAGGCCGCTTACTACTATAATTTGGCCGCAACCCAACCTGGAACTCCTACAGCAGCAAAATCCTTAGCAGCTATCTCTGAATCCCAAGTTCACGATAGTCAGCAAGACCTCACTGCGGCAAAAATCTTTTGGCAAAATGCTATTGAAACGGCTGAGAATGATTATGAAAAAGAGCAGGCTACTCGCTGGCTAGCCCAGATTGAAATTGTAGAATCGCTCCAAATTGCGGCAAGCGAATATAAAAGTGAGTACGGTCACTTCCCCAGTTCGCTTCAAGAACTGGTGAATACGAAATTTATTAATGCAATACCACAGTCTCCTATACATCGAAAGCTTATTTTAGAGCCGGATGGAACGATTAATTTTGATCAGCTACAAGATGGGATTTAACAACTGCTTTCAAAAACAAATCGGCATGGAAGAGCATAGCTCTTTAATATAAATCCTCAATTGTTTTTGAAAGCAGTTGTTAAATCCTATGTTTTTATTGTTTACAGATTGACTTTCCTTGAGACGGGTGTTATTTTGTAGGGGATTTTTTGAGGGAGATGATATGGAGAATTTAGAGTTGCTTGACCTTTTTTTGTCACTAGAACCACTCTATAAGGCTAAGCTTGGTAATCCTTTTTTCAAAGGTTTGCCCAAAAAGAGTTGGGCTGAAGTTTCTGCACGAAGTAATGAGGAGAAGGTGGCGCTTGTGGAGCTACTCATCAATGAGGTGCCATACTTTGCAGGTGGACAGATACTCCAAGGTATCTTTCCGGCTGGCATGGAAGCTGACGGGCTAGCGAAGGAACTTCTTGCTGCTCATAAAAAACTGGCAGGGGCCCTGCTTGCGCACGAGAACGAAGTGATCCTTTGTGAAAATGGCGAAGTACCACTTGAGACATCTATTGACGGATTAGAATTCTCACAGCGTGTTTTCAACCTACTTCGCCGCAGTAGCGTGACCACTCTCAGAACCTTGGGTCCGAAATATTTCGCACTCAGCGAAACACGCGGTTGCGGAAAAGCGTCACTCAAAGAGGTTCGAACATATCTTATAAAGAACAACCTCCTCCCAATTGACCCACGCTAGCCTCCAGAACCACACCTATCACGACGGCTTCAAAATACTGAAGCCGTCTTTTTTATCCAACTAAGAGAAGTTACTGCTGCATTAAAAACAATTGAGGATGTATATAGAAAGGGCAATGCCCTACAGTGCCGATTTGTTTTTAATGCAGCAGTAACTTCTCTACGGTTGTACTTGGAAACCATCCGCTACCCAGCTGCTTCCCCCACCCCACCCCAATGTATTGTTAGTATTTTCAAGTGTTGCGTAAAGGGTGTAATCCGTGCCGGTACTGTTTGACATATACTTATAGACGTAATTACCACTATTGATGGGGTCTAGAGGAATATTGCGAATGAAATTTGGCTTTAAGGTGGTGGCCAAAATATCAGTTGAGTTGTTCAAGATGGTCTTACTGGTAGCAATGGGGTAAACTTGGGGAATTTGGGCTTCGTAGTAGGTACTAAGACTAATTTTGAGCTCATTTAAGTCATTGCTTCGCTGTGCATCGCGTGCCCTTTCTTGAATACCTGAATATGCCAGTGCCGCCGCACCGGTAAGGAGTGCAATAATGGCAATAACTACCATTAATTCAATAAGTGTAAAGGCACGTTTCATAATTTTAGTATACCAAAAAAGCGGGCTTTCACCCGCTTTTTTATTGGCTAAATAGCTAGACTTAAGAACACTTACCTGTTGTAGCGTAGGTTGGTACTGAAGCATTTCCAAATACTGAGGAACCTGCTTGTACTGAAGAACCATCATTGATAATGAATCCAACCGTACCACTGACACCAGAGGTGTTAATAGAGTTGGTTGCTACACAGTAGTCACCACCAGTAGAACTGGTTTCATAACCATAAAGATAGGAAGTAGAAGGTGTCTTTGAGATAGCAGTACCGTAGGTAGAACCAGCAGCTTCTGTACCAGTGAACATTGTACTCAACTTAGTACAGCCAGTATTAAGGGCAGTACCCCAACAGTTTCCTGTACCATAAAGGTTATGGGATGGGATGGCTGCACCAACACCAGCAGCAAAACTACCAGTAGTGGTAATAAGTGAAGCATCATTTGCCAAAAGAACTGTGTCAGAACTTGTATCTGACTTATATACCTCAATGGTCTTACCCATTTCTGAAATATCACTCTGAGCGCTAGCATTACGGCTACGTACAAGAGCACTTTCTACCTGTACCAACACCAAGGTTGCCAAGATGGCGATGATGGCGATAACCACCAAGAGCTCGATGAGGGTGAAACCTCGTTTAATATGCATTTTCCTCCTTTAGTTGTTGAATAACACTTTGATATATCTATGATACGAAGTAACCACTTACCAAGTCAACAGCTTAAGCTCATTAAGAACCTCCTTTATGTAGGCTTATGTCACCTTCCCTCCTTATGAGATGCTAGTTGTAACCTGATAAATTGGCAAAAGAATAGCAATCACCAACCACGCCACCGCAATACCAAGCAACACAATAATGACTGGCTCAAGCAGGCTAGAAAGGCCATTTACCTGCGATTCCACCTCAGATTCGTAGTAGCCTGCCAAGCGATTCATCACCTCATCCATCTTACCGGTCTGCTCCCCCACTGAAACCATCTGGCCCACCATAGAAGGAAATACAGGGTTTTCAGTAATAGGCACGCTCATGGGCACCCCACGCTCCACCTGAACCGCAACCTGGGCAATACCTCGCTGATAGAGCTTATTGGGGAAGGAATCGTTAATAAGCCGCAATGCCTCAAGCAATGGGACACTAGAGCCAAGCAACATACCTAAGAGGCGACCAAACCGCGCCATGCTTGTTTTCTCTAGAATACCTCCCACCACCGGAAGCCTGAGGGAGTATTTACTAAAGAACTGCACCCCAGTTTCCGAACGGAAAAAGGCTCGGCCGGCTACATACACCACAATAATAATGCCTAACAAGAGAAAACCTTGGTGTACGAAGAGATTGGAAATCCAAATGAGTAGCTTGGTGGCTGGAGGGATGGCTTTTCCATCACCTACTAACGTTCCAACTAATTGTGGCACTACCTCTACCATCATCACTATCCCTACCCCAATCATGGCTACAATAATGAAGGCAGGATACATCATGGCACCCTTTAATTTTCCCTGTACCCGCACGCTGTTTTCCATGTTAGTAGCCAACTGTTCTAATACCACTTCAAGTTTTCCTGTGGCTTCACCAGCACGCACCACGTTAATGAAAATGGGATCAAAAATATCAGGAAATTTCGCTAAGGCTGTGGAAAAACTAAAGCCATCCTGCAAATCGTTCAATATGGTTTCTAGAGCATCTTGAAACTT